>JACCDU010596338.1_pt1 | contig 23777 bp, 22 predicted proteins | sample 7446081 | NCBI WGS metagenome assembly JACCDU01 (sample SAMN15323447, study PRJNA562643) | freshwater metagenome | isolation source: river surface water | place: USA:Blue River Watershed | collected 2017-08-17
CTGATCGTTCACCCTGATGCTGTGCTGACCCGCACGATCACCGCGTAAAGCCTCTAATCTGTTACCGGGTGGTGACCGCAAAAAATCCAGCGTAGCGGCACTGTCAAGCATTTGTAGCTTTCGCTCGACAACCGTTTTCATCGCATTGAACCGCTTGACCCTTGCGCCCTCAAAAAGCGACCGGGTGTCAGCGCAGGCAAATGAGATGATCATGTCTGAATTTTATACCGATGCTCGGTAAGCGGCTACCGACGCCTGCATTCGTCACCCCCGACTCGATCGGGGGCCCATCCCTGCCGCCCTCGAACACCATGGATACCCGCATGCGCGGGTATGACAACTGCCCGTCACCCCGACTCCTGCACCTGTCACCCCCGACTCGATCGGGGGTCCATGCCTACCGCCTTCGACTTTCATTCGCGAGCAGGGGCTCGCTCCCACGAATACAACTCACCAAGACCTTAATGAGAGCCTGAAAACGACAAAAGAGCCTTTCGGTTCTTTTGTCGTCAAACAATTGTGATCTGACCCCAATTAATACTTTCTGATACATACGATGAGTACCATCTATATTATTCATGATGGGTCGAGAGCGTATGCCCTTGCAATCCTGCCCATGGCTTGCAACTGCTCGGGGCGACTCAATGCAACCACAGCCCTGGCAAAAGCCTGCAAATCGGCTTGGAGATTTACGGGTAACTCAATGATCTGACCGGGTTGCAGCAGCGCTGACAACTGCACGACATCACTCAAGTGTTTATTGATTTTTTTCGAATCAATCAACTCACCCTGACGGACTCGCTCAGTCATTTCCAACCACGCCACAGCCTTGAGGGGAATCAGACGATCTTCACCCACCCAGGACGGCATGCCGTGCTTGCTCTTGCGGCCAGCGAGCACGAACTGGTAGTACTCATCATTCAGCAATATGGCCGACAGGCTGGAAATCTGCTCATCCATCGGGATGGGCGTCAGATGGCCAGGTGGGACAAAGCTCAAACCGTCTGGCACACGCGAGAACAGCTCCAGCATGTGCGGAAAGTCTTCGTCTTGGGGCTTTTGGAACCGGTACAGGCAAGGCTTTTGCTCTGGGTCGCCCTCTTTTTGCTGGTAGCCACCGGCCTGCACGAATTCCCAGAACTTCTGGCCAAACGCAGGCGTCAGAACTTCTACATGCAACACAATGTCCAGGTCCTTGGTGCCCCGGAATGGCAATCCCGCCTCGCTCATGGTGATCGAAGCTGCCGTCCCGCCGATCAGGATGTACTGGTTCTCGAAGTCCTTGAACCACGCCTGGAAAATCGCCAACCCTCTCACCACTGAAACTTCTCCTCAATCTCATCAAGCGCCATTTGGATGCGGTCGTCACGGCTGTCCCTCAGGCTGAGCCACAAAGACAAGGAGTCCACGGTTTTTTCCTTCGCTTGCATACCGGGCTCATAGCGCCACACCTGCACGGCAATGCCATCGGCAATTTCCCTTGGCTCAAAGAAGATGCCTGCCTGCCGAGCCCGCTGCGCTGCCTCAGCCGTCATGGCGACCACTTGCTGTTGTGGCTCATTGACCATGGTCAGGCGGGCCAATGCGCTCTCGCCAGCCCAATGTGCGCCCGTCACTTCAAGAATGCGACGATCGTAGGTCCACATGGATCTGAGGACTGGAGTGCGCAGATGAGGCTTGGCCTTTTCCCAAAGATCACGGCGCGCGCCATTGAGCTTGAGGTGTTTGGCTCGGCCTCGCACCTCCAACTCAAACAGCTTGAATTGCAGCAACTCGCGAATAGCCCGGGTTGCCGTCATACCGGCATACCCCAGCGCGGCTGCCTCTTCAAACGGATGCCAGGTTTCAGTGACTGGATGGTGGATCAAAAACCAGATCAAGAGTGCCTGCGTGGCCGGGCTGGCCAGTTCTTGCTCGCGACGGGGCTCAATGCCAAAGCGTTCGGTCAAGACCATCCCCATCTGCGGCGCGAACAGTTGTCTGTCTGGAACCACAAAGGCCACACCGTGCGCAATCAGCTGCTTGCGCTCACCAGGTGCCAGCTCTGGCAAAGCGACGATGACCGGTGCGTCCAACAACTCACGCAGCCGCTTTGCATGTTGGTCTACTTGATGAGCGGCCAGTGGCTGGTGACCTTTAAGACAAGCCAGTGTGATGGGCTGTCCCAGCAATTCGCCGGGCAAGACCTCATAGATATCCTGAAGAAAATACGGCAGTTGGGCAGTCCTTCCGCTAGGAGCCACACGCACACTTCCCACCCCGAGCACCTGGTTCAGGTACCGGACAGTCTGCTGGGGGAGAGTCTTTTCTAACATAAGATAGACAATCTAACATTATTTACGTTAATTGTCTATTTAATGTTAGATTTTGCATGAAGCCTTGCATCCCCCATCACCGCGTCACCCGATAAACCCCCAACCCCAACCACTCATGCAAAGCCGTTTGCCACAGCAGCAAACTGCGGGCCAATGAATACTCTGCCCACAGCGTGGCATCGCCTGTCCTGAAGTCCACCGGATACGACGTCACCAGCAGCCAAGGCTCTTGGCAACGCTTGCCCAGCAAAGCGGCGACCTGCAAGGCATTTTCTCGGGTGGTACGCGAGCCGCTTTCCAGAATCACACGCCGCATGTCCACGCCCTGCTGCTCACAAAACGCCTTGGCCAATTCGGCCTCTCTCACACCCGTGGCCAGCAAGCGCCCCTCACCGCCAGAAAAAACCAATTGCAATTGAGAATGCTGCCGCATCAACCCCACCGGCACAGACATGCGCTCAGCGGCTTGGCCCAAAGGCACCTGGCCATGCGCCTGATAAATGCCAGGGTGCTCAAGGGCACCGCCCAGCACAATCACACCCACATGCCGACCGACAACCTCTGGGGGCGGCACGGGGTATCGGTTTTCCAGCGGGCGCAGCAGCGCATGGGGCAAAGCCTCAAAACCCAGCAGCCCCAACACCGCCAAACCGCCCCACAGCATGCGAACAGCTGCCCGCCGCCAAGGCGCAGCACCATTCAGCAAGCCCAGCGCCACGCACCACCACACAGCCATCCAAAACATGGGCTGCGTGATGGCCGACATCAACTTGGACAAAACAAACATCTGAACCTTTTCAAAGCGCCTAAACGAAAAAAAGAGCCTTTCGGCTCTTTTGTTATCACCAGCGACGCGACCGGGATACGACCTGATCAATGACCTCGGGTTTCCCACAGCCAAGCATGGCTGATGATGGTAGCCAAGTCTGCGTAACGGGGCTTCCAACCAAGCTTCTGACGAATCAAACTGGCATCTGCCACCAAGCGCGCTGGGTCACCTGCACGCCTTGGTCCATTAACCACGGCAATCGGTCGACCAGTGACCTGCTGCGCGGTGTCAATCACCTCTTGTACCGAAAAGCCCTGACCATTACCCAAGTTATAGGCTTGGCTGGCTGCGCCCCCCATCAACGATTGCAAGGCAAGCCAGTGCGCGGAACACAAATCTTCAATGTGAATGTAATCACGGATGCAGGTGCCATCTGGGGTGTCGTAATCTCGCCCAAACACGCCAATATTGGGTCTTCGGCCTGACGCCGCCTGCAAGACCAGGGGAATCAAATGTGTCTCGGGATCGTGACGCTCACCCAGCTTTCCCTCTGCATCTGCACCTGCCGCATTGAAGTACCGCAAGCAAACAGATCGCAAACCGTAAGCTTTTTCGTAATCAGCCAAAACCTGCTCCACCATTAATTTGGTGCGGCCATAAGGGTTGATGGGCTGCTGTTGATGCCGCTCATCAATAGGACAATACTGCGGCTCGCCAAAAGTTGCTGCCGTTGATGAAAAAATGAATCGTTCCACACCATGTGCACGCATGGCGTCCAACAACCCAAGTGTTTTTACAACATTATTTTGATAATACTTATCGGGGTGCTGCACTGACTCGCCCACTTGAATGAACGATGCGAAATGCATCACTGCGTCAAAACCCTGCGACAAAATACCGTCCAATAAAGCGCGATCGGCCATGTCACCATGCACGAAGTCACCATACAACACCGCATCGCGATGTCCAGATGACAAGTCATCAAGCACGGTCACTATGGCTCCCTGCTGGTTGAGCATCTTCACCATATGTGAGCCGATATAACCCGCTCCACCCACCACCAAAACCTTTGTCATCGCCTCACCCATTTCAAAACCCAAGGACATCGGGGGGACATCACATGCCGCGATGCCCTAACCATGCTCCATCTTAGGCCACTGCAGCGCTCCTGTATAAGGCAGCCCCCGCTGCCGAATGGCATGCGGTCCTCAAGCGTCTCTAAGATCTAAAAATCGAGATCTGCCCCCCATGGAATCAACGCAATGCTAACCTCGTCACCCGATAAACCCCCAACCCCAACCACTCATGCAAAGCCGTTTGCCACAGCAGCAAGCTGCGGGCCAATGAATACTCACCCCACAACGTGGCATCGCCTGTCCTGAAGTCCACCGGATACGGCGTCACCTGGCACCCCACCGCCTCAAACTCGGGCACAGACCGGGGCATGTGCCAGGCCGAAGTGACCAACAGCCAAGGCTCTTCGCAACGCTTGCCCAGCAACGCAGCCACCTGTAAAGCATTTTCTCGAGTGGTACGCGAGCCGCTTTCCAGAATCACACGCCGCATGTCCACGCCCTGCTGCTCATAAAACGCCTTGGCCAATTCGGCCTCGCTCATGCCCGTGGCCAGCAAGCGCCCCTCACCGCCAGAAAAAACCAATTGCAATTGCGCATGCTGCCGCATCAGCCCCACCGGCACAGACATGCGCTCAGCGGCTTGGCCCAAAGGCACTTGGCCATGCGCCAGATAAATGCCAGGGTGCTCAGTGGCACCGCCCAGCACAATCACGCCCACATGCCGCCCGACAGCCTCTGGGGGCGGCACGGGGTATCGGTTTTCCAGCGGGCGTAGCAGCGCATGCGGCAAAGCCTCAAACCCCAGCAGCCCCAACACCGCCCAACCGCTCCACAGCATGCGAACAGCAGCCTGCCGCCAACGCGCAGCACTTAGCAACACCAGCGCCACACACCACCACACAGCCAGCCAAAACATGGGCTGCGTGATGGCCGACATCAACTTGGACAAAACAAACATCTGGACCTTTTCAAAGCTCTTAAACGACAAAAGAGCCTTTCGGCTCTTTTGTCGTTTTCCTAATCTCCGCAGTCACCCACGACTCCTGCATTTGTCACCCCCGCCCCCTGCACCCGTCACCCCCGACTTGATCGGGGGTCCATGCCTACCGCCTTCGACGGCCATGGATACCCGCATGCGCGGGTATGACCAAAGAGTGCGTGGGTATGAGAAAAGAGGCAACGGGTATGACAAACATATGCCACCCCCGACCCGATCGGGGGTCTATCCCGTCCTGTTTTCACATAGTCCCTGACTCTTTCCAAGCCCACACCCCAAATCACTTCCCAACAACCCACTGCGCATAAACACGCACATACGGATGAACATCTTCCGCCACTGCTGCACTGCTGGCCTCTTGCCAACGCCAATCCAGGTGTTGATCCAATGGCAGGTCAGACAAATTCAATGTTCGACTCAGGCGTAAAAAATGCGGCAAATTCACGTAGTGCGTGGACACCTCTGAACTGAAAGCGCTGTCTTCATAAAAGTGGTCCCACACGCCCATCAGCTGTGCCGCATGCGTTTCCTCCCAGGACAAGCGCAGCTCTGTCTCTGCCACCCGGCGCAAAGCGCTGGCCATAGGCTCATTTTTTTGAACTCGCCCACCCGGCGTAAACCACCATTGCCGAGCAGGTGCATTGCGGCGCAAACCCAACAAAAAACGATTTTGCGAGTCCACGACAACCCAATCCACAGACACCAAGGGCAATGCCTTGATCGCAGCAACGAAAGTTTCCTCAGGCAACCAACTGCCTCTGCTCATGCCAACCTCTCAAAACAACAAAAGAGCCTTGCGGCTCTTTTGCGTCGTTCATTCTGACCAACCACGTATCTGCCCTGTTTAAACCCGAAAAGCACAGAGAAGTGTCATCAATGTGCCGATGCGCCCACCTGCGCATCGGGCTTGACCGATCGCAACAGCGTCAGCATCTCGCCTTCGATGCGGTGCAAAGCGGCTTCGGTCTGACCCTCAAAGCGCAACACCAGAACGGGCGTGGTGTTGGACGCACGGATCAGGCCAAAACCATCGGGCCAGTCCACACGCAGGCCGTCGATGTCGCACACCTGGGCTGGCGCACTGAAGACGCCAGCGGCCTGGGCTTGCAAGGCGCGGGTCACGGTGTGTGGCTCGCCTTCGGCGCAGGCCACGTTCAGCTCGGGCGTGCTGAAGCTGGTGGGCAAAGCGTTGAGCACCGCGTTAGCGTCCGGGGATTTGCTCACAATTTCGAGCAAACGGCAGCCTGCGTAAGTGCCGTCATCAAAACCGAACCAGCGCTCCTTGAAGAAGATGTGCCCGCTCATCTCGCCGCCCAGGGGGGCTTGACCGCCTGCGGCCTCAATCGCCCGCATTTGGGCCTTGATGAGCGAGTGGCCAGTTTTGTACATCAGCGGCTGACCGCCAGCCGCTTCAATGGCCGGGGCCAGACGCTGCGAGCACTTCACGTCAAACAAAATGGTGCCGCCGGGCACGCGGCTGAGCACGTCTTGCGCAAACAGCTGAATCTGGCGGTCGGGGTAAATGTTGTTGCCATCTTTCGTGACGATACCCAGGCGGTCGCCGTCGCCGTCAAAGGCCAGGCCCAATTCAGCCCCGCTGGTTTTCAGGGTCTTGATCAGGTCTTGCAGGTTTTCGGGCTTGCTCGGGTCAGGGTGGTGGTTGGGAAAGTTGCCATCCACTTCGCTGAACAGCTCGATCACCTCGCAGCCCAAGGCGCGGAAGATGCCGGGGGCCGAAGCGCCCGCGATGCCGTTGCCGGAATCGATCACGATTTTCATGGGGCGAGTCAACTTGATGTCCCCCACGATGCGCTGCGTGTAGTCGGCCAGCACGTCTTGGTGCGTCACGCCCCCGCCGCTCTGCAGCTGCCAGGTCTCGGCTTCCATCATCTGGCGAAGGCCCTGGATCTCCTCGCCATAAATGGCACGACCGCCCAGCACCATCTTGAACCCGTTGTAGTCCTTGGGGTTGTGGCTGCCCGTGACTTGGATGCCGCTTTGGCACAAAGTGCTGGACGCAAAGTACAACATGGGCGTGGTGGCCAAGCCAATGTCGATCACTTGGATGCCTGCGGCCACCAAGCCGCGAATGAGCGCTGCCGACAAAGCCGGGCCACTCAGGCGGCCATCGCGCCCCACGGCCACTGTGCTTTGGCCTTGGGCCAGGGCTTGCGTGCCAAAGGCCTTGCCCAGGCCTTCGGCCACGGCTACGTTCAGGGTGGAGGGCACCACGCCACGGATGTCATAGGCTTTGAAAATGGTGAGGGTGATTTGCATATGATTTATTTGATCGATCGAGAAAAGTTGACTCCCTCAGATATTGCCAAAACAAACCTCTTAAAAGATCACCCAAGAGAGCATTTTCAGCTCCATAAAAAATCAAAATAGCCTAGAGGCTGCTGATGTATTTCTCTTTCTGCCCGCCCAACTATCTACTTTGCAACCAATCGGTAAATTCGGCCCCAACCTCTGCATGTTGCAGGCCCAGGTCCACCGTGGCCTGTAAAAAGCCCAGCTTGCTCCCGCAGTCGTAGCGGGTGCCTTCGTAACGGTATGCAAACACCTTTTCGCGGCGCAGCAACTGCGCAATGCCATCGGTCAGCTGAATCTCGCCCCCCACGCCGCGTGGAATATTCTCCAGCTCATGGAAGATGCCCGGCGTCAAGATATAGCGCCCTGCCACTGCCAATGTTGTCGGGGACAACTCAGGGACAGGTTTTTCGACGATGCCCGTCACATCGACCACGCCATGCCCCACCACAGAGCCACTCACAATGCCATAGCGTTGGGTGTGCTCGCGGGGCACATCTTGCACCGCCAAGATGCTGCTCCGCCAGTGCGCAAACTGCGCCACCATCTGCTGCATGATCGGCGTTTGGCCCACCATCAAGTCGTCGGCCAACAAAACGGCAAATGGGTCACCCGCTACCAACTCTTTGGCGCACAACACCGCATGGCCCAAACCCAGCGCACGGGGCTGGCGCACATAGGTGCACAGCATATCGTCGGGCGCAATGCTGCGTGCCACCGCCAGCAGTGCAGTCTTGCCCGCCATTTCGAGTTCTGTCTCGAGCTCATAGGCCGTGTCAAAGTGATCTTCCACACTGCGCTTGGTGCGCCCAGTGACAAAGATCATTTGCCTAATGCCTGCGGAATACGCCTCTTCGACCGCGTACTGAATCAAGGGCTTGTCCACCACCGGCAGCATCTCTTTGGCACTGGCCTTAGTGGCAGGTAAAAACCGGGTGCCCAGGCCCGCAATTGGAAAGACGGCTTTCTTAATCATCATTGTTTATTTTTCTTTTATATTTAGCCAGATAAGACCAAGCGGCTTTAAAAGGTGCCTAAAAAATTATAAATCATTACAATTGAATTAACTTATTAACAAAATATTTGTCATATACGTCTTTAAAATGGAGAAAATTTTGACAGAAAGAACACGACAACACCAATCCAAAGTTATAAATACAAATTAGAAAAACTGCACCAACTTGCTAAGGTTCTTCCAAGCGATAGCACGAGTTGCATTGACCAGCGAAAAACCACAGCTACGCAGAGCTTGCCAGTCCTCCTTAGTTTTCCGCACAAGTGATTTAAAAGACTTATTGCTAGCCCCTCCCAAACGCATCTTCACCAACACCTCGGGGATGTAAACAGCATTAAATCTTGGCTGAAGAAACATTTCCAAAATACTCAAATAGTCGGCTGATATTTTGTAATTTGTATTAAATCCGCCAATTTTCGAATACCACTCACGTCGTACATATAGAGTGGGATGTGCGGGCATCCAACCCCAATTTAAATCGCGTCTAGTGAACAGCCTGCTCTTCCAACGACGAATAACATTATTCGTATCGCTTTGGCTAACATATTCCAGATCTCCATAAACAGCACAAACTGAAGGATCAGAAAAAGCATTAGCAATTTTGGTAAGTACATCATTAGAAGCGTAAAAGTCATCCGCATGCAAAAACCCAACAACATCACCAGTAGCGCGCTGGACTCCTTTGTTTAATGCATCGTAAATACCATGATCATTCTCAGTTATGAAAATCGCAACTTGATCCGCATGCCTCATTATTATATTAACAGTTTCATCAGTACTCGCACCATCAATAACGATATGCTCTTTATTTAAATATTTTTGATACGCCATTGAACGAAAACAATCAGGCAATGTCTTTTCACAATTCCACGTTGCTGTTACTATGGAAATTAATATTTCTGATTTCATTAATTTTTTATATTTTATAAATTTATTTTGAATTTTTAACAGAAGATATTAAAAATCATCCAAAGATAAACCGCTATAAACTTTTAATGTATCTTCATGGCATCTAGCCCAACTGTACAAACTGGCACGCATCAGACCTTGTGATATTTTTTTTGCTCTATAAAATGGTTCACGTAAGCGATTAACCGCGTCGGCAAGGGCTTGCGGATCGTCATTTCTAACGATTTCAAGTGCATCCGCCCCCACTTCGATCACGGCTTTACAATCCACACTCACCACTGGACAACCAGCTTTCATTGATTCCACAACTGGAATACCAAAACCCTCATACAGGGACGGATAAATAAGGCATACCGCTTGATTATAAACAATATTAAGTGTTTCATCAGTAATAAAACCCAAATGAATGACCCGCGAACGAACGCTTAAACTACAGCCAGTTAGCTCTTCCTCGCGTAAAGGACCACCACCTACGCAATGGAGTTCTAAATCAGGTAGGTGAGCAAGACTATTTAAGACCAAAGCAAAATTTTTATAACCACTGCGCTCACCAACATATATGACAAAAGGAACAGTTGGCTGCACCACTGTCGCAGGCATGAAAGTACTTCCGACACCATTAGGAATCACATGCACCGTTTGATCTGAACGGACACCTACAAAATTCAACAAATCATCTTTTGTTGAATCGGAAATACAAATGATCGCCTGAGCTTGCCGGATGGCGCTGTGTTTTTGCCAGACATGAGTCCACCTTGCAGGACCACTGCGAAAACGCTCGTAAATAAAGTCATGCACCGTTACAACTGTAGGAATACCGCGCCGGGCAGGCTGACGGTAATAGCTGGAATGGAAGACCGAAACATCGTCCGCCACACGGCAAGAACGAAAACGCTCCAATGTACGAGCTCTCCGAACATTGACGTTTAGACCCGGAGGCAAATCAGAGAGTTCCCGAGAAGCTGGCAGTTCAATACTTAAGTCAGTCAGAATTTTCTTCCCCGTTAAATACGAGAGTAACTCACGAAAATATACTGTAATACCGCCAAATTTTTGAAGGGAAAAAATTACCCCGTCAATATGAATTTTTTGTGATTTCATTTATGTTTATGAACTCTTTTCGATTCAGCCTTGTACGCTTTTATTTTCTTTAATACCGAGCTTAATTTTAAATAAAAACAAAAAAATAATCTGAAAAATTGCTGTTTCCCATAATAGCTCACTAAAAAATCCTCTATAAAAATAAAGGAAATCATAAACAAATACAGCATAAGACATTGTGAAAACAGCACTTGTCACATCTCGGCTATTGAGATTTTTAATCATTGTGTTGTAAACAACTTTTGAAATAAACCCAAGGATTAACAATATTATAATTACACCAAAAATGTGTCCGTTTATGAAAGCATCCCCGAATATTAATGCCACCGAACCACCACCATCAATATATTGATCATTGTTGTACTCTTTTGATATAATTCTAGATATTGATTCTGGCTTGTCTGGCCAAACACTTCTGCTTATTGGCATCAAGAAAAACCTTAGAATACCGCTTTCAATGTGCACAAAATTGGACTCAACAATGTTTACAAAAACTTCGAATGAATTAAAAGACTCTAAAGCTATCGTCAATTGCGACGCCAAGAATACGACATCCAATTGATTAAATCCAGAAACCAGCCGCTCTTGAAAAGTTGCCCCCCCTAATCCTCTCCCCATCAACAATATTATAAATATAATTGGTGCAAACATTAAAGCGATAAATATCTTTATGTAACCTATCTTTAGATATCCAAAATAATATCCAAACACTATAAATATAATAAATGGTTGCAACACAACAAGTCTAATTGGCGATGAAATTGTATAAACGACCGCCGCAAAAAATGCCATATAAAAATAATGTTTGGATCTCGATGAAAAAATTGCCAAATAATAATACTTTACCGAGAAAACCACCGCATCTAAAATTTTTAGATAGAGCGCATCATGGTCTATTACGAAGAATGAAGCTGTATACTCGTCTGCACTCAATCCGAAAATAATTTTATAGGATCCAAATCCAAAATCAGTCAAAACAATAATAAATCCAATGAATATTGATAGGCTTACCGGAAAGTGACGACCACCAACTCCACTTAAATATTTTCTTGTGCTGGCTCCAGTAAAAAAAAACAGGCTACCAAGCAACACAATAATTATCGCATAGTATGATTTACTATTTATATTGAATCCGAATGGAATGATTGAAAAATATATTGTTAAAAATAAAAATATTTTTTTTATTTCAAATAGGTTGCTACTTCTTAGTTCGCTCATACCATCCTTAGCTTGCCTCTTGAATTAGCTCATTAGAAAGATAATCAAATACAGCAGCATAGCTAGAAGCACGATAGCCCGACGCCAACCCAAGAGAGGTCACTTGTGCATTTTTCAGAGAAGACTCTGTCATTTGCGACATGGAAAACATACACCGAGTCAATACGGATGAAGTCATCTCATCAAATACCCATCCGTTTATCCCGTTACGAATCAGGTCTTCCGATGCCCCGACCCAGCGAGATGCAATCACAGGAGTACCGCACGCCATTGACTCGCAAACTACTGTTCCCCAGTGGTCCTCACGGCTTGGCAATATAAAGCAACGTGCCTCGGCCATACGCTGAGCAACATGTCTAGCTTGGCCAAATCCTTCAAAAGTAATACCCTCGCCTTCGCAATCTGCTTGCAGTGGTCCTGAGCCAATGATTCGAAGGTCCCAAGTACCTCCATTTAATCTATATTCTTTAAATGCAGCCAACAATATGTCCACACCTTTTCGATGAATCAGTTGGCCAACATAAAGAAACTCCGCTCGGCGTTCAGAAAGTGCTGGTCCGGGTTTATAGATTGATTCATGTGCACCGTAATAGCCTGTAAAAATCCGATTTTGAGAAAACCCCAAGAAACGCAGTAATTTTATGGCAGACCGGCCGGGAACGATTGCTGCATCAAAATGGCGCCGTAGCCAAAGGCGGAACCAAACAGCACCTGCATATTGTCTTAAACTTCCCTTCCAGCTATTGTCTACGGCAACGACAACAGTTGCACCACGCGATTTCATCCACCTATCGAATCTCAGCCACCCTGGATGGGACCAACCTGTATGAATAATAAAATTGCGATCTGCGAACTCTTCCCTTCGCTCCCAAATATCATCAGGTTTTTCAAGCCAATCAATTGAGTGGCCTAACAGTTCTTCAAGACCCTCAAACGGTACAGCTGCACGAGTCCCCAAAAGTTTTAAACGGACACCATATTGCTCTGCAACCACTTGCGTTAGTAAACCGCAAGGCGGAAAGCCCTCCCAAAAAATTAATGGCCTAATTTCTTTTGATGTAGATGTTTGCATTTTTATATATCTATCAGAACTTCAGAATATTCCTGAAATATTCTATTGTGTTCGCGAGTCCGTCATCCAAGTTCACTTTAGGTGTCCATTCCAATTTTTCTTTTGCTAAATCAATGACTGGCTTTCGCTGCCTAGGGTCATCTGCAGGTAACGGTTGGAATACCAATTTAGATTGTCCACCCACTTGATGCAATACCTTTTCTGCCAACTCCAACATGGTGAATTCGCTGGGGTTACCTAAGTTCACGGGACCCGTGGTATCAGGATCAGTGTTCATAAGGCGCACAAAACCTTCAATCAAATCATCCACATAGCAAAATGATCGGGTCTGCTGGCCATCACCATAAATGGTGATATTTTCACCTTTCAGTGCTTGCACAATGAAGTTGCTGACCACGCGCCCATCATTGGGGTGCATGCGGGGTCCGTAGGTATTGAAAATACGCGCCACCTTGATGTCGATTTTGTGCTGACGGTGATAGTCAAAAAACAAAGTCTCAGCGCACCGCTTGCCCTCGTCATAACAAGAGCGGATTCCAATAGGATTAACCTTGCCCCAATAGCTCTCGGGCTGCGGATGCACTTCTGGGTCGCCATACACCTCGCTGGTAGAAGCCTGAAAAATTCGTGCCTTAGTCCGCTTGGCTAGGCCCAGCATATTTATGGCGCCTAACACGCTGGTCTTTGTGGTCTGCACCGGATCGTATTGGTAATGCACAGGGGATGCTGGACAAGCCAGATTGTAGATTTGATCAACCTCCACATACAGCGGAAAGGTAACGTCGTGCCGCAACAGCTCAAAGTGCGGACTACCCAACAGATGGGAAACGTTGTCTTTACTGCCAGTAAAGAAGTTGTCCAAGCAAATTACGTCATGGCCTTCGGAAATAAGGCTTTCGCAAAGGTGGGAGCCGAGGAAGCCGGCGCCACCGGTGACAAGGGTTCGAGTGCGGTGTGTGTAATTTTTCATTTTATTTATGTTCGAATTTCGGATTCATACAAACCAGTTATAGATCCATGATTAAAAATCGTAGGTTCAGAATGCATGCAAATACAAGGATTCTTAAGTTTTTTTAGATTAATAAAGAGAAAATTCATTAACCAATCAGCGTTATACAGACGCAAAATTGGTTTATTGTTTATATTTTCAATAAAGTACTCTGCGAGCGGTCTATTAATCAAATAGGCACATGTGGTGTTTGTTAGTGGCTTCCGAAATGATATTAATTTATTATTTTTTCTACAAATTAGATTACTCACTCTTAGCTCACTAAGACCAAAGCCACCAGCAAGATCAATATATAGTGGGGAGCCGCATTGACTATCAACTAAAGAAAATAATTCTGAAACTCTACAAATACTATCTATCTTAAACTCAGCATCATCTTCAAAGCAAACCAAGAAATCAGAATCTGTTTCCAAAAATTTCACCCATGTTCTAATGTGCTTATCTGTAAGAATGACTTCAATAGAACTTTTTCGACGATCTAGCTTTCTGATATCAAAAAATTTTAGAATTTGAAATAGGCCGCTGAATAATTTCCAAATAACTTGAAAATTTTTAAATTCAAGATATTTTGACCATCTCCATTCTAGTCTTATGGACAACAGCTTTCTATAAAGAACAAAAGTAGTTTGGTGCGGCTTGACAATTGGCTGATATTCAGTCTCAAAGTAGTTGCACCGATGTTTTTGAGCAAGTTTTGCCACTAGCTCGCTCAACTTAGGATAAATATAAGCAAACCTCTTCTCATTTCTGTTGTGAATTAATCCTATAGATATTTTAATATTAATCATCAATACCCCTTTAATTACTCTTAGCCAAGCTCAACCTACGAAATAGGCCAACTAGATTCAGAGACTTTGTTTTTGCATAAAAAACCTGCCTTGATGCTTTCTGCATCACGTCGATACCATAATTAGCGAAGGCCTGCGATATGAAGGTGGCAATGGCAGCACCGCAAACACCATAAATAGGAATCATCAGCCAATTCAAGAATATATTGATTAACATACCAAGAAATGACCTTTGAAGTGCCATCAAAATTCGGTTTTCGGCGATGATCCAGATATTTGCCAGACCCAGAAAAACAAATATTGATCCCCATATATGAATAGACAATACCGTGCTAGCCTCAGCATATGTAGGGCCGAAAAGCAAATCCACGATGGGTTCCGCTAAAAAAGTTATTGGCAGAGCAACCGCAATAGACAAGCACGCCATCAGGTCGTATAAATGTTGCAAGCGCTGATGATAAAGGGCATCGCTTTGTTTTTTGGCTACCAAAATAGTTGGGGAAACCGACGCAACAATCATCATGGGAATGAAGTACCAGACCTCACTGATGCGGCTTGCGGCGCTGTAGATGCCTACAGCCCTATCACCCAGCATTTGACCAAGCATGATTTGATCTATCTTCATATAGAAGGCGATGGAAAGACCAGACAGAAGCAAAGCCCAGCTGTCTGCCAACAGTGCCTTGGCTCTTGCTAAAGACACCTTGAGTTTGCGCAGCCCTGGCCCATGCATCCCCAGAATGACCAATAACAGCAACGCGAACATTACCGCCTCTGCTACGGTCGCCCAAGCAAAAGCCAGCAGTGGAGCGTTACCAAAAATAAGCGCCAACTTCACTGCAGCAAACACCAAAAAACTGCCGTTTTGCACCCACACGGTATATTTAGAAAGCACTTGCGATTCAAACCAGTACATAGCCACTTCACTGGCTTTGAACAACATCATGCTGCCCAAGATGGTCACCAGCCACTTGGCTAGAACATCGTCTGGGCGCAGCCAGAAAATAGTACCCAAAATCAGGCCATAGGCCAGCACCCCACCGCCAAGCTGCAGCACGGCAGCGGTACCCAGGGTTTCTTCTCTGCACGTTGGATCTCGTACGATATCGCGCACCACAATGCTTTGCAGTCCTAAGCCGGCGACGGCGCCGAAAAGCCCAACGAAGGCGGTGGCAAAGTTAAGCAGCCCATACTGTTGCGGCCCCAAGTAACGTGCAACCAAGACCATAACCAGCAGACCAACACCCATTCGCAAGACTTTGTCAAAAAACAACCACCCGATGTTGTCAACAATCTTTAGTAGATTGGGCCGGTGCGCAATGCGGCGGCGAACGAATGCGGGAACGATATTCACAAACTTTGGCTCATCTTTAGCTGTCAACCCCAAAGAGATCGCGGCTGTAGACCTTGTCGGCCACATCTAATAAATCCGCAGTGCTGCGGTTGGCCACAATCACATCGGTTTGGGCTTTGAACTGATTCAAATCGTTCACCACACGGCTGTCAAAAAAGTGATCTTCTTGCAATGCGGGCTCATACACAATGACTTCAATGCCTTTGTCTTTGATTCGTTTCATGACGCCTTGAATGCTTGAGGCTCTGAAATTGTCTGAGCCTGCTTTCATGACAAGCCTGTAGATGCCCACAACTGGCGCAGATTGCTTTTCTTCGCTTGAAACGACAGTGCGCGCAACGATTTCAGACGCAATAAAGTCTTTGCGGGTGCTATTCGAGGTGACGATGGCTTGGATGAGTGTTTGCGGCACGTCTTGGTAGTTGGCCAAGAGCTGTTTGGTGTCTTTTGGCAGACAGTAACCGCCGTAGCCGAAGCTGGGGTTGTTATAGTTTGCGCCGATGCGGGGGTCTAGGCAGACGCCGTCGATGATTTGCTGGGTGTCCAGATTATGGGTGGCCGCGTAACTGTCCAGCTCATTGAAGTAAGCCACCCGCATGGCCAAATAGGTGTTGGCAAAGAGTTTGATGGCCTCGGCCTCTGTGCTGTCGGTCAGCAGCACAGGGATATCTTGTTTGATTGCGGCTTGCTTTAGCAGGCCGGCAAAGGTTTCGGCCCTTACCGAACGCTCGCCCACAACGATGCGGCTGGGGTGCAGGTTGTCATACAGAGCACGGCCCTCACGCAAAAACTCGGGCGAAAAAATCAAGTTGGGCGTTCCCAACGCTTGTCGCGTCTTGGCGATGTAACCCATGGGCACAGTCGATTTGATGACCATGACCGCCGTTGGGTTGATGGCCATGACGTCTGTGATGACTGCTTCAATAGATTGGGTATTGAAGTAGTTGGTGGCCGGGTCGTAGTCTGTAGGGGTAGCGATGATGACGTAGTCAGCACCTGCGTAGGCGTCTTGTTTGTCCAGCGTGGCTCTGAAGTTGAGCGGTTTGTTTTTAAGAAAGTCCTCCAGCTCTGCGTCTTCGATGGGAGACTGTTTGCGGTTGATCATGTCCACCTTGCTGGGGACGATGTCTAGCGCTACGACTTCATGGTGTTGGGCGAGCAAAACGCCGTTGGACAGGCCAACATAGCCTGTGCCTGCGATGGCAATTTTCATTTATTCCAAACTCACGTTGACGCTGTAGCCGTTGGCCTTGAGCAGCGCATGCTGCTTGGCCTGGGCCAGGTCGGCAGCGACCATTTCGGCGCACATTTCTTGTGCGGTGATTTCGGGTACCCAGCCGAGTTTTTGTTTGGCTTTGGTCGGGTCGCCGAGCAGAGTTTCAACTTCGGTGGGGCGGAAGTAGCGGGGGTCGATGCGGACGATGGGGTCCTTGGGACATGGATTCCCGTCTTCACGGGAATGACAGAACGCGACTTCATCTACGCCCATGCCTTCCCAGCGCAGTTGCATGCCCAGCTCTGCGGCGGTCCAGTTGATGAATTGGCGCACGCTGTATTGCACGCCTGTGGCAATGACGAAGTCTTCAGCATGCTCTTGTTGAAGCATCATCCACTGCATGCGCACGTAGTCTTTGGCGTGACCCCAGTCACGCAGGGCGTCGATGTTGCCCATGTAGAGGCAGTCTTCCAGACCTTGGCTGATGTTGGCCATGCCGCGGGTAATTTTGCGGGTAACAAAGGTTTCGCCACGGCGTGGGCTTTCGTGGTTGAACAAGATACCGTTGCAGGCATAGATGCCATAGGCTTCGCGGTAGTTGACCGTGATCCAGTAGGCATACATCTTGGCCACGGCGTAGGGGCTGCGAGGGTAGAAGGGTGTGGTTTCCTTTTGGGGGATTTCTTGCACCTGGCCATACAGCTCGGATGTGCTGGCTTGGTAAAAGCGGGTTTTCTTTTCCAGGCCGAGGATGCGGATGGCTTCCAAGATGCGCAGGGTGCCCATGGCGTCGACATCGGCGGTGTATTCAGGGCTTTCGAAACTGACCGCGACGTGCGACTGTGCGCCCAGGTTGTAGATTTCGTCGGGCTGGGTTTCTTGCACGATGCGCACGAGATTGCTGGTGTCGCTCAGGTCGCCGTAGTGCAACTTGAAGTTGGCGTTGTCCACGTGCGGGTCTTGGTAGATGTGGTCCACGCGCTGGGTGTTGAAGCTGCTGGCGCGGCGCTTGATGCCGTGGACGATGTAGCCCTTTTCCAGCAAAAATTCTGCAAGGTAAGAGCCGTCTTGGCCTGTGATGCCGGTAATGAGGGCTACTTTTTGTTGGGTCATGGGAAGTAGTGGTTACAGATGAATACATGGATACCCGCATGCGCGGGTATGACGATAGTGAGGAACCCGCATTCGCCGGTATGTAGTGTCAATGCGTGGTTAAAAAGTCTTGGTAGGCGCGTGCCAGGCCATCGTGAAGTTTGACTTGGGCTTGCCAGCCTAAATTGTTAAGGCGTGTGCTGTCCATCCACTTGCGGGGAGCGCCATCTGGCTTGGTGGTATCAAATTCTATGCGCCCGGTGTAGCCCACCGTTTGGGCAATGGCTTGGGCCACTTCAGCAATCGTCACGTCTGACCCAGAACCCACGTTGATGTGGCTTTGCATGGGAGTTGTGTGCTGGTCGTAGGTAGCTTTGGGCAGTTGCATGACGTGCACGCTGGCACTGGCCATGTCGTCCACATACAAAAATTCGCGCCTTGGCGCACCAGTACCCCAGATGGCGACACTGGGTGCGCTGTTGACTTTGGCTTCGTGAAAGCGGCGAATCAAAGCGGGGATGACGTGGCTGTTTTCAGGGTGATAATTGTCGCCCGGGCCATAGAGGTTGGTGGGCATGACACTGCGGTAGTCCACGCCATGGCTGGCACCGTATTGACGGTTGTAGCTTTCGCAGAGTTTGATGCCGGCGATTTTGGCGATGGCATAGGGTTCGTTGGTGGGCTCTAGCGTGCCAGTGAGCAAGGCGTCTTCGCGCATCGGCTGTGGGGCCATGCGTGGGTAAATGCAGCTGCTGCCCAAAAAGAGTAGTTTTTGCACGCCGTTGCGGAAGGCGCCTTCAATCACGTTGGCCTGCAGCATCAGATTTTGGTAGATGAAATCAGCCGGATAAGTGTTGTTGGCATGAATACCACCGACCTTGGCGGCGGCCAGGTAAACCTGGTCGGGCTTTTCTTGGGCAAAGAAGGTTTGCACGGCGGCTTGATGGGTCAGGTCGAGCTCGGCGTGGGTGCGGGTGACCAAGTTGGTGTTGCCCTGCGCTTGTAGCGCGCGGCAAATGGCGCTGCCCACCATGCCTCTGTGGCCGGCCACATAAATTTTGGGGACGGCTATTGTCATGGGGTAGATTGCTTCGCTTCGCTCGCAATGACGGGAGCGCGGCCGTAGGTGTCTTCAAATCGGACGATGTCGTCTTCGCCCAAGTAGCTGCCGGACTGCACTTCGATGATTTCGAGGGGGATGCTGCCAGGGTTGACCAAGCGGTGCACCGCTCCCAGTGGGATGTAGGTGGATTGGTTTTCGGTCAAGGTCAGCACTTTGTCACCGTTGGTGATCTCGGCGGTGCCGGTGACCACGATCCAGTGCTCGGCACGGTGGTGGTGCTTTTGCAAGCTTAGGCTGGCCTTGGGCTTGACCTGAATGCGTTTGACCTTGAAGCGGCCTCCTTCGTCGATATTGTCGTACCAGCCCCAAGGGCGGTGCACTTTGCGGTGAAAGGTATGCTCTTCACGTTGAGTTTTTTGGAGCTGGGCAACGATGTGTTTGACATCCTGACTACGACTTTTGTCGGCCACAAGCACAGCGTCTGCAGTTTCTATGACCACTAAGTCCCTCACGCCTACAAGACTGACCAGGCGGCTGCTAGCGTGCACCAGTGTGTTGTGACTGCCTGTAGCTAACACGTCGCCCGTATGGGCATTGCCTTGTGCGTCTTTGGGTAGCACGTTCCAGACGGCATCCCAAGCGCCCAAGTCTGACCAGCCAGCGTCAAGCGGCAGCATTTGGATGGGGAACGCACTGCCAGGGCAGTGCTCCATGACGGCGTAATCCACGGACTCTGCGGGAATGACGGCAAACTCTTCTAGGCCCGGGCGGATAAATGAGTCGTCTTTTTTTTTGCCGGCCCATGCGGCTTGGCAGGCTTGCGCAATGTCGGGGCGGAAGGTTTGCAGGGCTTTGAGCCAGACGGATGCACGCAGGACGAACATGCCGGCGTTCCAAAAGTAGCCGCCTTCTTGCAGGTATTTTTGGGCGGTTTCTAGGTTGGGTTTTTCTACAAAGGCGGCAACGGTGATGGGGGCATGGATTCCCGCATTCGCGGGAATGACAGTCTCTTTGTCATGCCCGCGCATGCGGGCATCCATGATTTCTGTCTTGATGTAGCCGTAGCCTGTTTCGGGTTTGTCGGGGGTGACGCCCAATATGACGATGTTGCCTTCGGCGGCTTGGACGATGGCTTGCTGGACTGCGGCGCTAAATGCAGCGGCATCTGCGATGGTTTGGTCGGCGGGGGTGACGACCAGCACGGGGTCTTGGCCGTTTTCTGTGGCGGCCAAAGCAGCCAAAGTCAATGCAGGGGCTGTGTTGCGGCCTGTTGGCTCCAGAAGGGCTGCCCCCAGTGGGATACCCACTTCGCGCAGTTGCTCTGAGGCCAAGAAGCGATGGTCTTCACCACTGACGATGATCGGCCCTGCGACTTCAATACCGTCTTGGCCCAAACCAGCCAGGCGCTTTGCTGCTAGCTGAAAAAGGCTTTCGTTGCCCGTGAGGCACAAAAACTGTTTCGGGAAACCAGTGCGAGACAAAGGCCACAAACGTGTGCCGGAGCCCCCGCAAAGAATGACGGGTGTGACTTGAATCATGATTTTCAGTTTAAGAAGACTATTGCTTAGGCTGGCAAGTTGATTTGTTTTCTGGGTTTGACCATCAAAAAGGCGATTGGCGAACACCAGTGATGACACACCATTCGGGCATAAATAGCGACATAACCCAAGGCAAGCATCAAAAATACAAACACTGATAATACGGTCGATGAATATGTAAAACAGGCCAGCACAATGGCAGAAAGTGTCATGAATCCGATCAAGGCACCCGTGATCGAGTTTCTGACGGCATTAGAGTGATGACCAAACCACCTTGCCACGTAGCGCCGCTTGACCAAGCTGTGAAAATGCAAACGGTCTGGCATACCGGGGTGCTCTTTGCGGATCTTGCGACGGAAAATACTGAAAACCACTTCGGTCACAGGGTGTACACAAATGACCACCGCGGCGAAGGCAGAAACACTGTGGTTTCGTTCGATTAGCAACACGGCGACCCAAGCCAGTGCGAAGCCAATGAAGTAAGAGCCACCGTCACCCAAAAACAGTTTGCCAAAGGGCCAATTGACCCAGAAGAAGCCCCATACACATGCGGCCAAGATGAGCGATGTGCTGGCCAAGGTTTTGTCGCCCACCTGCCAGGCAATCATTCCAAACCCGATGAAAGCCAAGGTAGACATGGTGCTGGCCAAGCCGTTGAACCCGTCGATGATGTTGATGCTGTTGGCGACGCCGCCCACAGCAAAGGCGGTGAAGATGACCGAGACAAAGGTGAACTTCATGAACCAGTCGACACCCCAGATATCGACCCGACTGAGCGAATAGTCGGTGATCCACCAAGCCAGCAGGCCTGAGGCCATGGTGGCCAACAGCCGCTGCATGACGCCTACACGCTTGGTGATGTCTTCGGCCACACCAAACAAGAATGCGGGCATGCCTGCAAACAGGATGGGGGTGAGCATTTCTTTCACGTCAGGAGGCGTTTTGGCCCAAGCCACGATGAGGCCCAACACGATGGGCACACCGCCTACACGGGGGGTGGGCGCGGTGTGGAACTTTTGCACGCCGTCGGTGAAGTCCATGGTCAAGGCACCGTGCCAGCGCTTGGTGATGACCAGGAGAACGCACAGCAGGAATGTGCTGACAAAACCCCAGGCTGCGGCGTGCAGTGTGGGGGATTGGAAGACGCCTTGGAGGGCGTTGAGGGGGTTCATGGGTTTAAGTCATGGATACCCGCATTCGCGGGTATGACAAATAGTAGTAGCGGATAAGAAATCAATTGTCATGCCCGACTTGATCGGGCATCAAAGGATTTTGGGGGCATGGATACCCGCATTCGCGGGTATGACAGAGGCTTGGGTATGACCGTCATGTGAAGGACGACAGTTACTGGGCTTTACCCAAAGCTTTGCGCCACGATGCTTGCAGGGCGTTGATTTTTTGGGCTGACTCTTCGTTTTGGCTGGCGCTGCGCAGGGCTTGGCGGATGAAGACGAACAGGAGCAATGCAAAGCCTGTAGCCAACGCAGCGATGATGGCGACGAGGCTGCGTTTGGGAGTCGCGTGTTTGGTAGGCAAGGTAGCTTCTTGCACCAAGGCGCTGGCGTCCAGGCCTTGGAGTTGTCGCTCAATGTCCAGCTGGGTGTTCTGGCTGGCCTTGATCATTTCAACCATTTGGGCATAACCCTGTGCCACTTCAGATGCACCCGCGCCACCTGCAGAGTCGAGCTTGCGGCCCAAGAGTTGTGCGGTTTGGGTGGCTTCTTTTTCGCGGGCTTGGGATTGAGCCAGTTGCTTTTGCAGACGCAGCTTTTCGCTGTCACGGGGCTGGCTTTGGGTATAGGTTTGCTGCAACACGGCTTGGGCCAGGGCTTGGGCAGCTTGGGGGGTGTTGGCTTGCGTGGTCAGGGTGAGCAGCTTGTCTTTGTTGACGCTGGCTTTGATTTGCCCTTTGAGTTTTGTGCGGGCATCATCTGCGGGCATTTTGGGGGTGTAGCCCAGGCTGCTGGCTATCGGGTCGAGCACGGCGGCGCTCAGCATGATGCTGGCCACGATGGGCTCGGCCTTGAGGATGGCGGTGCTCTCGTAGGTTTTGGGCCAGAAGGATGCGGCAGTCAGGGCCAGCAGGCCTGCCAAGATGGGGCCGATGACCAGCAGGCGCAGGTTGTCGACGATGGTTTGCAGAAGGTCTAGGAGGCTGATTTCGTCGTCTTCTGGGTAGTGGGGGGTGTCGGTCATTTTTTGGCTAGAGATGCTAGGGATCGGGGGCATGGATACCCGCGTGCGCGGGTATGACAGTTAGGGGGTGGGTATGACAGGTTGTTTGTCATGCCCGACTTGATCGGGCATCCATGGGTTTGGGGGACATGGATACCCGCGTGCGCGGGTATGACAGAGGGGAAAGGGTATGACGGTTAGGGGGCGGGGTATGGCATTGAAGGCATGGATACCCGCATGCGCGGGTATGACAGATGGGCACGGGGATGACAGTTTGAAGAGTTCAGCCTCGGCCAGGGGTTTGGCGGATTGGTCTTTGGCAGAGAGTTTCGGTTGCAGGCCTAGGGGCCAGGTGATGCCGATGGCGGGGTCGTTCCAGGCGATGCTGCGTTCGTGTTGGGGGGCGTAGTAGTCGGTGGTTTTGTACAAAAAGTCTGCACTGTCTGACAAGACCACAAAGCCGTGGGCAAAGCCGGGGGGGACCCAGACTTGTTTGCAGTTGTCTTCGCTCAACTCAACCCCGGCCCATTGGCCAAAGGTGGAGGAGTTTTGGCGAATGTCGACCGCCACATCAAACACCGCGCCGCGCACCACGCGCACCAGCTTGCCTTGGGGTTGCTGCACTTGGTAGTGCAGGCCACGCAACACGCCTTGGGCGCTGCGGCTGTGGTTGTCTTGCACAAATTGCACGTTCAGGCCCGTGGCTTGGTTGAAGTCTTGCTGGTTGAAGCTTTCAAAAAAGAAACCCCGCGCATCGCCA
>JACCDU010973023.1_pt1 | contig 23777 bp, 34 predicted proteins | sample 7446081 | NCBI WGS metagenome assembly JACCDU01 (sample SAMN15323447, study PRJNA562643) | freshwater metagenome | isolation source: river surface water | place: USA:Blue River Watershed | collected 2017-08-17
CCTCTTCTTCGAGTACGTCAGGGTCCTGCGGGAGGTAAAGCCGTCTTACTTCCTGCTCGAGAACGTCAAGATGAAAGCCGAGTTCTCGGACATAATCTCCGAGCACCTCGGCGTCCAGCCCGTGCTGATAAACAGCTCCCTCGTCTCCGCCCAGAACAGGGAGAGGCTCTACTGGACGAACATACCCTTCCAAGGCATGCCGGCGGACAGGGGCGTAACCCTCAGGGACATCATCGAGGACGGTCATTCATGGCCACAAGACCCCCTCGTTGACGGCAGCAGGATACACGTCGTCCGCAACATCTACCCGAAGAGGGGCCAGAACGGCAACGTCTACTCCGTGCACGGCAAGAGCAAGACCCTGAGCGCAGGGGTGGGCATTAGGGGCAACGGCATCGGGAGCTCCAACGCCCCCAAGATAGAGGCCAGGAACGAGGCCGGCTGGCGCAGGCTCACGGTTACCGAGTGCGAGAGGCTCCAAACCGTGCCGGACGGGCACACGGCTGGCCCCAGCGACACGCAGAGGTACAAGATGCTTGGCAACTGCTGGACAGTCGACGTGGTGGCGCACCTGCTGTCTGGAATATCTTTCGCAATCAGTTGATCATCGTGCGTATTACATATGTAACCAGGAGGTGGCATATGATTCACGCACAGTCTTGCATGGCGATTCTGATTCTAGGGCTTGGCGCAGCGGCGATGGCGCAGTTCAGGCCGGCGATGCCGCCAAGGCCGCCGGTTCCCCCGATGATGAGGCCGCCCGCCGTCGTGGGCGGTCAGTTCGGGATGATGGGAGGTTCGCAGAATGGTGGAGTTGGTGGCTTTTCTGGGGGCGTTGCTGGTGGTGGCGGCTTCGGTGGACTGGGCGGCCAGCTTGGCGGAATGGCTGGCGGAATGCAGGCCCTCGGCATGGGTGGCGCATTTGGCATGGGTGGGATGGGCGGTATTGGGGGCTTCTCTGGTTCTGGAATGGGGGGCTTTGCTGGAATGTCAGGTGCTGCTCTCCCAGGGTCAGGAAACAACAACCCATTCGGAGCCTACACCCCTGGCACCGTCGTCAGGCCAACCGGACAGGGAGGCCCTTACTCGGTGATTCCGATCGAGTCCGGCTACATGCTTGGGCAGGTCGGAGGCATGTCTGGGTTCGGCCAGTTCGGCATGGGCGGCTTCGGGGGAGGAATGTCGGGCCAGTTCGGGATGGGAGGCTTCGGGGGAGGAATGTCTGGGCTTGGAGGCCAGTTCGGGATGGGAGGGTTTGGTGGAGGAATGTCCGGTCAATTCGGGATGGGCGGGATGTCGGGCCTCGGCCAGCTTGGGGGCGGTCTAGGCGGAGGATTTGGCGGCAAGATGGGCTTCAACGGCGGCCCGGGCATCTAGCCCGCAGGCTCAGCGGCGCTGGGTTGGCCTCAGGTGCCAAGCCATAGAGCCGACGGTGAAGGCGATGCCGAATGCAAAGCCGAAGGTGAATGACCACATCATGGTTGTCTCCTGGGTTGATATAGCCATGCAGGCAAGGATGCCGCAGATGAAGCCGATCAGGCATCCGTGGACGACGTTGAGCCTGCCCATCACGCTTCGCCTCCGAACATCTTGTACCAAATCCTCTCGAACATATAACCATGGCACTCGTTTTGCAAGAGCACCTCGATGCACCTCTGGTAGAAGTCCTTGCTGTGCTTGAGGATGGCCTCCTTCTTCACGGCGAAGCATCCCGAGTAGAAGAACCTGTGGGTCGGCTTGTCGGGGTTGTCCGGAAGGTTGATCATATTGCAGAAGTGCTGTATCAGGTCGTCGCCGTCCTCAAGGTTATGGTGCAACTGCCTGTAGGCTCTTGAGAGCTCGACTATGTTTGGGTCGAGGAACCTCAGAGGGCACAGGTTGAAACGGCTTATCGTCTCCAGGTAGAAGGTGCTCCTCTTGTCGAATATGACCTCGAAAGGCGGGTGGTTGTGCTTCCACTGGTACGTAAGTGGCGTGATGTTCGACTCCATGCCTTTGGAGGCTATTTCAGCCACCGCTCTGTCGAAGAAGCTGTTGTGCTCAAATGGGTCGCCTTGACAGAAAATGGTGATTTCATCTAGTTTTTCGTAGTTGACGACGATGTGGTGAAGGTACGTGTGTGATTCCCTGCCGACGTTTTCAAGGTCGATTATCTGGCACTTGATCTTGTTCAGCGGCTTCTTGTTCTTGTTGTATATAAGAACGCTGCAGTTCTCCGGCATGTTGTGCACCCAGAAAACATTTTCGGCAAACCTGCTAACAACTAGCTTTATCATGCTCTAAATAAGTAATGCAGAGAAAATGAGAATTGGAGAAAAGTGATTTACCATCAAAAACCCAAGTACAGTCTTGATCATCTGGATCTTTTCGAGACATACAAGTTTGGCCCGATTCAAAAAGATGAGGCTCTGTTCCTTTTTTCTTTGGTGAAGATGACGAGGCCAAGCACTATTGTTGAGTTTGGTCTTCTTGAAGGGCATTCCTGTTTGAATTTTGTTTGCTCTAAAGATGAAAAAACAAGTTACTACGGCTTCGACAAAGATGAAAACGCCGTTGCTCGAGCTCAAAAATTTTGCGAGGGCCGTGCTAATTGTTTTTTGTCACAGATTGATTGCATTGACTTCGACTCTGGCAAGATTGACGGAAGAACGATTGATTTGTGCTTTTTAGATTGCTCACACATACTTGAAGTAAATCAAAAATGCCTCGAAAAAGTTATTCCTTGCATGTCCGAAAATGCGATTTTGGCAATTCATGATACCGGATACTACTACAAGAAAAACCTAAACATGTTGCCGAAGTCTTTTCTGGATCGCAAGCCTGCTTTTCTGAAAAGGTTTGAAAGCAAAGATAAAGTTTCAGCAGTCAAGCCAGAGCAACATACGGTCAACTGGTTTAAGGAACGCTGGCCTGATTGGCAGCAGTTGCATATGCACAGCGAAAATATCATGCGACATGGTATTACGCTTTTGCAAAAATATCAAAAACTCATGATAGATGGCGGCCAAAATGATAGATAAAAATCTTTTCGACAGTGACGTTCACGGTCTTATCGATTTGCTTCTAAGTGATAAATGGCCACAAGCCGTATCTCCATTTTTGATTTGTGATGATACCGATAAGGATAAGTCAGAAAGAGCAGAGTCTATTTTTGAGTTTATTGACTGTCCTCCCGAATGCAGCTTTTTGGACTTCGGATGCGGTGAGGGTCATCTCGCAAAACATGCTCAATCTCAAGGGAGGAAATCTCTAGGTTTTGACATAATTTGTCCTGACTCGGCCAGTTGGGATCAAGAAGGTTCAATCTTGACGAGTAGCTGGGACAAGGTGATTGATCGAGGTCTATTTGATTTTGTTTGTCTTTATGATGTGCTTGACCACAGTGAAAATCCGATAGAATTGCTGTGCAAAGTCCGTTCTGTTTGTCACAAAAGCAGCAAGGTTTTCGTCCGATGCCATCCGTGGATGAGTCGACATGGCGGTCATCACTACAGGAAAATAAACAAGGCTTGGGTGCATCTTGTTTTTACTGAGGATGAACTATTAAAAATGGGCTCAGAGTCAATTTTTGTCCACAAGTACTATTTCCCTTTGAATGATCAGAAAAAATGGTTCATCGAATCTGGTTTTTCAGTCCTGCATGAGGACAGATTGATATCACAGGTTGAAAACATATTTCAAAGTGAAATTTTCCGAGAAAGATTACCTCTGTCCAAATACAAAAAGTTTCCAGTCTGGCAAATGTCCCAAACCTTTAACGACTATGTGCTTCAGCCATGTTAAAGATCAGATCTCATGATTCTGCTTGTTGGATTTTGTGCACACCAAGGACTGGCTCGACATATCTTTGTGATTTGTTGAATTCAAGTAACTTGTTTGTGCCAGAGTTTAGAGAATGGTTTGGCCAAAAGCTGGGCATCTACAACCAGCCCGAAGACCTGGAGCGTCGACCATGTTTTTACAACAAAGTTTTACACGTGCAGTTCAATCGCATTTTCAATCATCATGGCAGAATGATTGACGATCCTATTTTTGACGTTTGTCAGACAGAAAATCCGACTGCTGAAAATAGAATAAAGCTAGAGACAATTTTGAAGCCAAAGTATGTTGTTCTGAAAAGAGACATCTTCCAGATACTTGTTTCTTACTATGTTGCGACTTTGGCTAGTGCTGGTGCTGGCGAGTCGTTCTTTGTGATTCGTGACCATGAAAAGCAAAAAAGATTTTTACAAAGACAAGTCGGTATGGATGAAAAACTTTTGAGAAGGATTTATGCTGTCGTAAAGACATATGATGAAAAATGGAGTTTGTTTTTGTCAGGAGTTGATCATCTACAAGTGAATTACGATTTGCTATCCGAAAATCCTCGTGAGGTTGTGTCAAACATATTTGATTTTATTGGTGCTGAAAAGCGATTTTTGCCAGATAATTTTCACATGAATGAAATTAGTCGAAAAGCCGCTATGGCTCGCCCTGACATTGAAGAGTTGAGCCGTTGGGCTAGATCGGTAATTGAGCATGAATAAGTACATAATTCTCAGTCATTACAGGTCTGGCAGCAGTGTTCTGAATGAATCAATAGCTCCTGGCCACGACTGTAAAATAGCATTTGAAATTTTGCATGAAAGTCTCTTGTTCGACAACACAAATTTTGATGTCAAACCAGTAATCAAAAAACTTTATGGATTTGAAAATTGGCCAATGCAAAAGCAAAGATTTCATCCATCTTATGATGCTCTGTTTGGCAAAGATTTATCAGATTTGTTCGGCAACCAAATAAGTGATTTGGTAGATTTGCGCAGTTATTTTTTTTACTGCAAAGATAACTTTGAAGGTTTCAAAATCATGTCTCAGCAGTTGTCTTTTGACAGTGTGCTGTGGAGTGCTCTTGAAAATTGCAAAGTAGTTCATGTTTACAGAAAAAACTACCTTGCGCAATTAGCTAGTCTTTTGTTGGCTAAGAAAACAAACGTCTGGCAAAACATTAAACACAACGAAAAAGTTACGATAGATCCTCGTTTGGCATCGGCTTACTTTATTCACATGGACTTTTTGTTGGATTTTATTTCGAGGAGGTACCCTGGAAGGTTAGACATAGAATTCGATGAATTAAAAAATTGGGATTTGGTAGTGAGAAAATTTCAAGATTTTGTTGGCTTGCGTCAATCGAATTTGATTTTGAAGCCAAAATATGAGGGAAACTCAATTGATTCAATTCAAAGAATCAACAATTTAGATGAGCTGAAGAAGTTTTTTTCGGATTCAAAGTATGAGATATTTTTCAAGCAAGTTTTACGGTAGGTTTCTAGGCAAATCTTTTCTTGCATGAAAAGATTCCATCTTCTTTTCGCACATGACATATGTTTGCAAACACACGGCATTCCGAATCAATCTTAACGGCAGGATAATTTTCGACATAAAAATTCTTGAACAATACTTGATCGGAGGATTGATATTGAAGTAATTCACTATCGACTTGTGATGCCATGTGTTCAAGCGCCTGCTTTGCGTATTCTGTCTTTGAAAACCACATGCCGGAATTGAGGTATTTGAAAGTTTGGCCTGGTGAAAGTTGGTCTTCCTTCGTTTTTTGTTCATTCCATCCTTCTGGCCAAAAGTTTCTCTCTGCGCCAAATATCATATCGCACGCAAGGTCCGTAAGTATTCTTGGGTTTGGAAAGTTGAAGACTGCGACATCTGCGCAATCCAAAGCGAGTACAAATTCACTTTTTACTGTCTTAATGTGATTGTAGAAAATCTTTATTTTGTCCCTGTTCGACCATGATGATTTGCAGCTCTCCAAAACCGTGTGTTTCATTTTGATTCTTTCAAGAAACATCAGGGTTTGATCGACTTTTTTATACTCATTCTCTCGTTTTTCATCTTTGAAAAGACATGTCATGACATGGATTCTTGGATCGTCTTGTACTTCTTTTGCGAAGCTAATTAGATCGATCATAGCTGGCCAATACGAGTTAAAAATTGGCTTGCCAGCAGCGTGTATTATGAAAGGTTTTGTCTTTTTTTCAGAAAATACAAGCATAGCTTTATGTATTTCAACCTTTTTTCTGGAGTGTGGTAATTCATTGATAGTCTTTGGCCGTTCAAGCCTATTCTTTCCGCAACGTCTGGATTGTTCAAAGCCAGGTCTATCTGATCGTCTAAAGACCTGAGGTCTTGCACATCATAATAAAGGATGTGTTTTCCATGCTCAGGTTTGCGTGGGAACTTGGCGCAAATTTCGTCTGAAATTACGCACGCCCCGCTTGCCAGCGCTTCCCACAAACGGGAGTCCCCCTCCCAACTGGATGGCCCACAGGTCACGATTACCTTGGACCTCGCAAGAATTTTCAGATATTCAACCACATTCGCCGGTAGATTACTTGATGTTCGATTTTTCCATGCTAGTTTGCCCAGTTTTTTTTCATCTAAAGCACCAATCAGACCGTATTCGGTATATTTTTTCATGTGCTCAAAGATTCGCTTTCTGTTAGGCGTGTCGCCCTTTCCAGATGTTCTCAAGGTGCATGAGATTTCAATGTCTTTTATTGACTTAAACATTAGGTATTCAGGCAAGCACATTTCCATGATTGGGAAAACATTGTCTGATAGTTGTAGTGATTTTTTTTTGACGTAACCATCATGCATCTCGATCGAGCACAAACTTTTTTTGAATACCGCCAAGTACTCGTTGCTGTTAACCTCGTTGTTGTCCGACCAATCCAGAACAACTTTGTTTTTTCCTGCAGTTGGTATTCTGTTGTTGAGTTTGTAATCTATCACGCATAACTCACCGCCAAATGATTGTTTTTCTATTTCCTTTTCAATCGGATTTGACCATTTGAAGTGTGCGCCCGGATAAGTTGCCATATCCAATTTTTCATGCACAAAGTACATCAGTTCCTCAAGGCAATAAGAAGGTTTTTGATTTGTTCGCAGATTGAAATCAGATTGTTTGCCAAATGAAGATTGACAACTCCCGCCGAATTGACGAAGAGAGTGTCCCAATTCTTCATGAATCTCTGCCTGCCAGATTTGACCATAAATTCATCTTCGCAATGTCTGTTGTCATCGTATGCAAAAATCCATTCATTAAGAGGAACCGACGACTTGGCGCACAAATGATCACGGCATATGAAAGAGCCGTGCGCAACACCTTTTTCTCGCAAGGTCTCAGGCCAATTCTCTCCTAAAGTGTTATTAAAAGAAAACTCTTTTCGACCACAGCCCGGCGACTTGTCAGGGGTAACTCTTGCACATGGAGATATCCTTCTGTCAAGCGCTGATGGTGCGTAGGTTTTTTTGATTTTTTCAATCGGTATCAAGCCATATGGACAGTAACAAGATGGATTGTTTCTGGCTTCATCTCCAGGGTTGCAAAAAGCGTAACCCATGATCATTCTGCCCGACAAAGGCCATTTGCCAACCTCTATGGAAAAATAACCATCTTCATCTTCTCTCGCTGGCCAATGGCCTAATAAAGGGAATACTTCGGCCCGGTCAATTTTTGAGTAAGCTAAATCGTTTTGCTCTACCCAAGTTCTCTCAGGACTGTGTCGCAGCCAAACTTTATCTAGATTTTCAAAGATCATGCCGATTGCAGGTCTAAAGTGTTTTTGGAACACAACCTGATTGTGGTTTTTGTAAAGGTTGGAGATTTTTTGCTTGTCCAACCATGTATCGCTGTCGGGATACCTGAGCAACTCCCACCTGTCGCCTATGACTAAGTCGTTAATGGTTCTTGGTTTGGCGTGATTGAATGTGTATTCAGGCAGGTTCGGGAAAATCTGCCTTAGATTTTCATCGTGGTTCTCATCCCCGAATATGCTTTTGTAGAAATCATGGAACAAACAGGCCGTCAGCAAAAATTCTTCTTCTGTGATTGCATCGCTCTTGTGTTCGCTGGTTTGTTCTTTTATGACCTCTGTCGGGATTCCACGGGGAAATCTATTCAAAAATGAGAAATACGCAGTCATAATTCCGTGAATGATCCCGTGATCGCCGTCTTTGAACCATTTCTCGATATGATCAGAGGGTATGTGTGGTCCGTCTGATATTATCCTTATAAAAGCTCCTTTGTTGTGAGCCTTCCATCTGGTTCGAGCAAACTGCAAATCACCCTTGAACTGGAGGCAAGATTTTGAAGGGCAAATCACAACAGCCAAGTAATCCATAAAATCAAGAAAACACTTTTCTGCATGAATATATGCTAATGCGTCAGCTTGATTTTGGAAAAATAGCATTATGGAACACCTTTCGTGCTGGCTCCTGACTAGCGTGCGTAGTGGGTCGTGGTATTTATGTGAAATTCTGAACAAAACAGGTGTTTTCCCAATTCCTTTTGGGGAGTACATGCACTGGAATTATCCTCTTAGGGAACCATATCCTCCCGTGTGTAAAGTCCTGAGGAGACATTTTTTGTCATACCATTCCGACCAAGACAAACTCAAGATTTTGCGCCGTCTACCAGGAGTAAAATTCATCTTGCTCCAGCGTGACGACGACATAGCCAGAGCCTCCAGCCTCTACTATTCTCTCGTCACACGAGAGTGGCGTGATTCTGATCATGATCAGGATGCTCCGATAGACAACCAAATGCTTTTGCGGTGTTACGCTGAAGTATCAGAAAGAAAATTTAATTGCTGGGATGAGTTTCTGTCTGGCTTGGATCATGTTGTTGTGAATTATGAGGATTTAGTATCCAATCCTCTTATCGTCGCAAACAAAATACTTGGCCATCTAGGTCTTGCAGAAATGAAAAGTCTGCCTGCAAATCAGACGAGAAATAAGGTTCACCGACAGAAAAATAAAATCAGGAAAAGACTTGAGTTCCTCTTGGGAAATTTTGCTCTGATACCAAGTCCTGAAGAATTAAGTTGTCGTGATGTTTATGACGCACTGAGAGGGCAATAATGGAAGCGATTTTGAACATAGGCCAAAAACAAGAAGTATTTTGGCATCACAGGAGCGGCTGGAATTATGCGATACAAAGCATCATGCCACTCCACAGTGATGATGGAATCAAATTTGAGGGATTTCTTGATCATGCAATCAAAAGGAGTCCAATTGAGGAGCCATTCGTGGCCTTTATTCACAACCCTCTTTACACCCCCGCTGACTACAATTCAAAATATGAACAGAATTCTTTGCATTATATCCTAAACCACAACAACTGGCATAAGTGTAAAAGGTTATGTCGTGGAATCTATGTTCTTTCCGAAAAGTTGCGCAAAGATTTTTTGGATATGTGTGATCTGCCATGCAACTCACTCGTGCACCCCGTCGAGATGTGTGAGACGAAATTCGATTTTGATATGTTTCTCCAACAGCCAACCATACTTCATCTCGGTCAGTGGATGAGGAGATTTGATTCATTCAAAAGAGTTAAGTTTTCCGGCAGAAAAATTTTGTTTCAAATTGACGAGAGGGATATTTTGCCGGATGAAATAGAAGTGATTAAACATGTTGACAACCAAACTTTTGATTATGTTTTGAGCCGAGTTTGTGTTTTTTCACATTTCATAGACGTTGTGGCCTGCAACGGGGTTCTTGACTGCATAGCGAGAGACACACCTATTTGCTGCAACCGTTTGCCTGCAACCGAGCAATATCTTGGAAAAGACTACCCGCTTTTCTTTGAAGACTTGAGTGAAGCTGCGGATAAACTCAAGGATATTGCCTTGATTCAAAAAGCTTCAGAACATATCCGTTCTCTTGAAAAGGGAATCTTTTCAGGACAGTATTTTTGCGATTCGGTCTACAGAAGCAGAATTTATCAAAATATACTTAAATCCAAATGGATTAAAACATTTTGAATTATTTCTTGCCTCCTCGCTGCCCGGCGTTTCCGAAGTCCTTGGGTGGAGTCACGCCCTGGCGACGCATTGTCGCATTCGCAATCTGAGTCGCTCTTGACCTCTCAATGGAGGCCTTGATGTCAGCGCCAGCCTGAGACAGCTTGCCCTGCATTTCGGCCACTTCCTTGTCGCTCATGGACATCATGAGCCGTGAAAGAGCCTGCCTGTTCACGGCCATTCCGGGCTTGAGCATCACCCAGTCCCTCTTCATGTACCTTTCGTACATCCTCATGTAGACAAGCTGCATCTTGGACTCGTATGGCTTCCACGAGAAGAATTCGGCGGGGTGATCTTTGGGTGCGTTCCTGACCACGTTCATGGCCGCTAGTATCATATTCCTGTAGACCATCTGGCCCTGAGCCCCCATCAAGCCGGTGCTCTCGAACCCCTTCGGCCCACGGAGCATGATTGAGTAGCCGCTGAGAGTCTTTTCCTTTGTCAGATCATGCCACTCCTTGCCGAATATGGCCTGGAATGGCTGTCCGCCGACCTCAAAGTCAACTTGCGCACCAAGTTCGGACCAGTAAACGTCAACCGAGGACACGTCCTCGGGCCTCATCTCGCTGAACTCGTTTATGCTTCTGCGACGGCAGTATTCTGAGAAGGTGACCATGCTTTATTTATGAGTGACGATACCAACTTACCGGCTCGTCCTCGTGGTCGTATGCTACAACGGTGTATTGTGGCATCCTGAGGCCGTTAACCTTGAACTGTCTGGCGAAGTTCTTCTCGGCGGCCTTGAGCTGCGCTACGCTGAAGAAAATGGCGTCCTCATCCTTGGTGTGGACGAAATCCGTAGTGTCTAGGTCGTCTTTCGCCATGGCCCTGCCGTTATGGAAGATTATTTTGAAGTACAGAACGGTTGTGCTGTAGACGACCAAGTTCACCTGGAAGATGACGGAATCGTAAATGGTTTCGCTGTCAATGAAGCCCAATATCTCGGATTCAGGGCTTTTCTTCAGCCATGCGCACGAAAGCCTAGAGAACGTCTCGACGTATTTTCTTAACCTTGAGCCGACCTTCGTAAGCCTGAAAGAATTGTTGTCCGGCTTGAAGCGTATCTTTGTGCCATCGACGCCCAAATATCGATCAATAACCCTGATGGCCACTCTCCGGCTCATTTCAATCAAATCATTTGTTGACATGGACTAATATAAGAAACTATGACCGAAGACCAAGTCAAGATTTTTGTTCTGGGGCACTCAGAAAGGTGCTTCCAGACCGTGCCGGACTGCGCCTACCTCCAGAAGGTCAACCTAAACCAACTACAGTTGCCCATCCCAAACACAAACGACCTAGCAGAGAACAGGTTTTTCCTCCTTGACGAGGATTACTTCGATGACTGCCCGGAGTACATCGGAGTTCTGACCTGGCAGTACGACAGAAAGTACAACTGGCTGCTGCCCCTGGCTGAGATACATGAGATGTTCTGCCTGCTCGGCGCAGAAAAAGTCTATGCGGCTGCGCCAACAACCGTCATGGTCAGCGAGTGGGTCGACTACACGATCAACTTCCACAAGACGATCAGGCCATACATGGACACCCTGTCGGACATCACTGGTCTGATATGGAGCAACAAAGAGTGCTTCTGGGCCAACAACTTCATCTGCCACAAGAAAGTCTTTCTTGAGTTCATCAGGTTTGCAAGGGCAACGATTCTCAAGATGAATTCGATGCATGGCAGCAAGATGGCTTATTACGTCGAGGACAAAACTCGGATACCAGCGTACCTGTACGAGAGGCTGACGATGCTTTGGTTCAGCAACAGGCACGACCTCAGCTTCAGGTGCATACCCAAGAAAGACGATTGGCTCAAGGATGTGTGCTGGGTCTCATCGGCGGCAGAGAACTACAGCAACATAAAACAAGTCCACTCCCAGTCTTTGGCGGAAATAGGAGTCCAGCACCACAGGGTAAAACACACCCACTTCTACCTGAGCGGCGAGAAGAGCATAGGATTTCGCTCGGACGCCTACAGGATTTCGACAGAGATGAAAGTCCGGTACATGATTGCCTCGATAGAGGAATCCATCCGAGACGATGACGGCTACGAGTTCTTCATAGTGACCGACTGCGACGTGCAGTTCTTCCCAGATCGCAACTTCCATTGGAGGAGACTGCTTGAATCAGTCAGGCAATCCGACAAGATATGTTGGTTTGTCAAGGAGAATGCGGATGATGTCAACACGGGCGTGGTCATAGTCAAAGCAGAGAGAGCCAAAGAGTTTCTAGGTTTTTACAGGCGTGTGCTTGAGAAGATGCAGAGCACCGACCCCAACAGCATGCTTTTCATGGATCAGACGGTCGTCAATGAAATCAAGAGTCAACTGGATTATGGTTTGATTCCAGCGAATCACTGCATCCTTGGCAACAACTACACTCCTGCGGTCGCCAAGACGGCTCTGTTCCATCACGCTGTCGGCACGAGGTACGAGCAGGACAAGTTGGACCAGATACGGCATGTCAGGGCTCTGATGTGCTCGTTCAAGGACACGATATTCGTGTACAAAAACTACAAGAAAGACGACAAGGTTCTGCTGTCCATGAAAAGTTTGCGCCACTTCATGCCGTACGTCGATCTTTTCTGCCTGTGCTTGTACGATGAAAGCGAATCCGAGTACGACAGCCTCGCAGCCAGCATGGCGGAGATTAACGCAAAGCCCCTGTTCGCCAAGAAGACACATTCCGACAAGGGCCAGTCCGACGCCGATCAGGGCTACCATGTCATTGAGTATGTCAACAAGATACAGTCGCTTTTCCAGACTCGAGAGAGAGTTGTCATCCTTGACGAGACGAACTACTTTTTGACAGGCGAGACTCTCAGGACTCTGATGGACAACCCCTGGGACCTTTGCTACGGGTTCACCTTTGCGAACAACTTGTCTCACGAATACGTGCCTAGGCTCCCGAAGCAGACCATGAGCCACAAGACCATAGCCCTGAACATGTCAAAGTTCCGGCATCTTTTCCCGCTGCCCGAAGTGCCAGAGGACCCAAACATCATACTTGGATATTATTTGATTGAAACGGCTAGAGAGATGAAATCGAGAATCATCGAGCTCAGGACCAGGAACCACCTTTACTGGGAGGGCGACGGGACCTGGACCGAGGATATCGGCGAGATGAGGGCCAACCTGTTGAAGGCGGGTATTATCTAGCTTTCATCATTTTTACGGTGTTGATAAGCCTCATAGACTCACCGCTGTGCAGAAGCTCCCTTGGCCTTCGCCCGCCAAAGTGGCCGTTAGGCACATCCAGCCATGCCTGAAGGTTTGGCACGCAAGCATTGAGCTCGGACAGAATCTGTAGGTTCTGCTTGTGTCCTTCCATGTCACGCTCTGCGCAGAGGGTCTCGTTTGGCCAGGTCTCGCACGGCTCGATCATATGCGCCTCCTATAGACCGTACCTCTGGAACAGCAGGTCAAGCCTGCTGCTGCAGAGAATCGACTTGATCTCCCCTATCTCCTCGTCGCTCTTGTCCCACCAGCGCAGCCTGAGGAGCTTCTCGACAATGTCGTCTGGAAACCTCTGGCGTATTGCCTTGGCGGGATTGCCACCGCAAATTGTGTAAGGTGGTACATCCTTGACCACATGGGAGTTGGCAGCGAGCACGGCCCCGTCACCGATCGTCACGCCGCTCATGATTGTAACGTCGGAGCCAATCCACACGTCGTTCCCCACGACAACGTCGCCATTTGTGGTAGACTTCCTGTATTCCTTGACCCACGCCGGGCCGCACTCCCCGAGGCCGATTTTTGGATCGAATGGCACTTTGTCGAACCTCTTGAAGCCGAATGGGTAGGTCGATATCCAGTCCGTGCGGTGGTTGCCCCCGAGGAACACTTTCACCCTCGGGGCTATGCTGCAGAAGCTGCCGATGAACAGATCTGTTCCCTCGTCCCACGAGTGAACGGTGACGTTGTCCTTGCCGTATGTGTGCCTGCCGACCTGCATCGATCTCCTTTTTCTGGGTTATCTATCGCTGACTGACGTAAATAGGTCATGTCTAGGAGAGTAAGGTCGCAGTCCGTGGTCGAGCTACTCGTGGTCTCGGCTATCAAGTCCGTGGTTGGCTACCTGGCCGTGGTGATCTGCAAGCCGGCCTTGGACTGGCTTGCAGCGAAATTTAGAAATCTTCTGAAATCAAAAGATAAAAACGAGTCTTGGCAAAAGAATTCCGAAAAAAATTCTGATGCCTAGACGAATAGAGCCATAGAGGCCAAGACCGAGTCTGGTGACGAGGGGGCCTCCCAGAGGATTGGACATGGCCCGCAGGATTCCCCTTAAGACCTTCAGTATCCAGAGGTCCGGCGTCGAGTGGACGGACTACGCACTCAACTTCTGGTACGGCTGTTCCCGCATCAGCCCGGCCTGCATGAACTGCTACGCCGAGATCATGACCGGCAGGTTCCCCAAGCGCTTCAACCACGCCACCTGGGGCGTTGACGGCGTGCGCTCCAAGTACGAGCACTCGGCGGAGAAGGCGGCCGCCCTGAACTCCAGGGGGCGGCGGTCCGGCGAGCTCGTCAAGGTCTTCTCTAACGACATGAGCGACATCTTCGAGGACAACGAGAAGCTCGTCGAGTGGCGCAGGGAGGCCTTCGAGATCATCAGGGAGAGCAAGAACATCGCATGGCTGCTCCTAACCAAGAGGGCCGACAAGATCGCCGGCATGCTCCCGCCGGACTTCTTCGACGGCGAGTACAGGCACGTGAACCTCGGGGTTACCTGCGAGAGTCCGGTCTACCTCTGGAGGCTCGACGAGCTGCGCAAGCTGCCGGACTGGGGCGGGCTTCGGTGGGTCAGCAACGAGCCGGCTCTTCAGCCCATCCACGAGAAGGCGAACCTGAAGAAGATCGACTGGCTGATCTACGGCGGGGAGAGCGCCGTCAAGTCGAGGCTGCGCCTCGACAACGACGACTGGGCCCGTGGCATCATGGGTCGGTGCAGGGAGGCTGGGATACCGTTCTTCTACAAGCAGAACGCAGCCAGCCCCGGCAAGCACCGCAAGGTGCTGGACGGCTTGCGGATTTACGAGTGGCCCGAGTTCAGGCGTTGAGATTAGGTTCACCCATCCGCCCAGATTGCCGGGATTAACAAATCTCTGCCGTCTGGGCGGTTTTTTTGCTTGGGCCACTAAACTTTTAGCCCGCTCCGTGAGATGATGTTATGTGCGGTCGGAAGCCGCAACCGGGGGGAAGGAATTTGAACGATGAAAAACAAGCAGCAGAAGAAAAAGCAGCGTGAGGAGCGCATCAGGCAGGAGCGTCACCTAAGCGGACTGAGGGGCCTCTACCCGAAGTTCATCTTCTTCAACGAGCACGTGGTCAGCCCTGAGTACTCACGGGCCGTGAAGCAGGCCGTATCGAAGATCAACTTCCAAAGCTTCAAGTTCAAGGACGGCAACGGCGACCTGTACGACGAGTTCCTCAAGGACGTGGTCAAGTACGGCTACAAGTACGCCTTCTCCGCAGCCTCTGACGTCATTGGCCTCATGAGGATGGCCCGGATAGACGGCGGGGCCGGACACAACCTGAACAAGCTCGCCGAGGACGAGATTCTCGAGCTCAACAGGCGTGCCGACGAGTTCGCACGCAAGCACGAGATGATGGTGCTCCAGTTGGGCGACAACATCTTGGAGTCGAACCGTGATCTGTTCATGCGGTTCTACCCGGAGTACGGCTTTAGGATATGTTTCGTCAACGACTGCATAGCCATAGTCTTTCAGAGGATATTCTCCCACTTCGACACCACGGGCAAGTACCTACAGTACATGATCCCGAGAAGGGTCGAGTTCGGAGGCAAGGGCTACAGCCTGTGCTTTAAGCACCACGCCCTGAACAGGATCAGGGAGAGGTTCTCCACGGACGGCCACGACACCTACGCCTCGTACATACTGCTGTACGAGTTCTTCCAGCACATGCTTTACAGGTTCGAGAAGATCCGTGGCGTCAACTACCTGCAGTTCTACTTCCCCATGTACACCAAGCTCAAGCCGGCCGCCGACCGCATATTCGAGATCGACAAGGACATAAGGACGATTGCAGGGCAGCCGAGGCCGCTGTCGCAGTTCCAGTACTATGTCAAGGCTTTCCTCTCGCCCTTCGATGTCGAGGGCGACCGTCTCCACGTGATCACCGCCCTGCTGCCCGGCTTCCACCCAACGCCGGAGTTTTACGCCCACCAGGACCCATCCCCCGCCCACATGAAGGAGAGGGACAAGGTCAGGCACTCCTACTTCAGCGGGATTGACATCAACAGCACGGACTACCACGACGCCATGGTATTCTTCCACCGGGTCGGGATACCTCAGGTGTTCGCCGAGCCGGTGGCCACCAAGAACAAGAACCCGTTCTTCATCAGGAACTTCTTCGAGATGCCGTGCCACATGCCTGACCACTTGGCTCAGACGTGAACGAGCCATCCTACAGCCTGAGGAGCGACGCCAGCCGTGACGGCAAGGCCAAGACGCCATCGCCGGACGCAGAGGGCCGTGTGCGCCTGCGGGACCCGGGCTTCAACTACAGCGAGGAGCTTGCGCCGACGATGGACGCAACCCAGCCCCACACCGTCGTCAGCGGCGGAGTGGTCAGGAGGTTCACGCCTGTAGAGAGCGAGAGAATGCAGGGCTTTCCGGACGGGCACACGGATGTCGGGGAGACTTCGGACGGGTCTCGTTGCAGGTCACTGGGAAATTCGATGGCCGTCAACTGCATGGCTTGGATAGGCGAGAGGATACAGGAACTGGAGGGTCGAGATGGCTGAGAACGAGGACTTCAGGGAGATGGCTGAGCTGTTCCCCTACGTGATGCGGTTCCAGGAGCTTGCGAACAGGCACGGGATTACCGACATATTTCAGGACAACGGCGGCAAGATGCTACAGGTCTACCTCGCCACGGACATGAGGGCGCTGCCAAGCAGGATCGGCAACGATGCCGTCAACGACGACGACCGTGAGTACGAGGTGAAGACTCTCAACATCAACAAGACCAAAAGCTTCTGCACGAGCCACCACTTAAACAACAACACCTTGGCCAAGCTGCGGGAGACACCCTGGATCTTCGCCGTCTTCGACGACATCACGCTCGTGAGGGTCTACGAGGTGCAGCCTGAGGACATGGCCCCGATGTACCAGAAGTGGGCCCAGCTCCTTGAGGAGAAGGACCACCTGAACAACCCCAAGGTGCCGTTCCGATTCGTCAAGAAGCACGGCAGGGTGATCTGGCCGTCCTAAATTTTCAGACGCCCCTACACTCCTAGGCGAAGATCGTGATAGACTGTGACGATGCAGGCCCTATTGGTAAATGCACGGGCGCCTCAATGGATGGGGCGCCTCTAAAGCCAAGGGTCGGAGGGCGCAAATATGCTGGACGCATGGCACAAGGACATGATCACGAAGCACGGATTCTGCGTGCACTACGTCAAGGAGGAGAGCACTTTCCCCTATAAGGTGAACATCCACACCCACGGCATAGAGGATCACCTCGGCCACCCTGACCTCCAGATCGTCCTGCCGGTCCCCCCCGACGTGGCCGCCGGCCTGTTCGCAATTCTCTATGTGAAGATCAAGGACGGCGCCAGGTTCTCCGACGGCCAGGTCCTGAAGACGCCCGAGGAGGAGATCAAGCTGCCTATAAAGTTCGTCTCGGCCAAGGAGGGAGGCAGGGATTTGCTCCGAATCATCCTCCCCGACGTTGAGGGCAGGACATCCTACAGCGAGATGAGCAGCAAGTTCAGAAGGCAGTACCTCGGCAGGTTCCAGAAGGTTCCAGAAGCATGAGAACTGAAATCTACTTCTGCCTCGAGCTGACCGAAAGCGAGCACTGGAGGGTCGAAGAGGATCTCAAGGCCCTGTGCTCGCAGCACGAACTTGAGCTGGTCTACTACAGGGAGTTGAAGGACGGCCACATCCCCATGCACAGAGAGGTGAAGCTGAGGGGTGACATCAACCTTGTGAAGGCATACATCCGTGAGCACAAGCTGGACAAGCACGTTGTGCCAAACCCTTACTCTGAATAGGCAAGCCCCGGAGGGGCTGGAATCGGCAGGTCAAGATGACATCGCTCCTTACGCTGGTCGCCTCGCTCGTCGGGGCCTGGGCCTTCTTTAAGTACGTCATGCTCGTCGAGGTCAGGGTCGACCCGGACACCTACAAGACGCTATACGACTACTTCCGAGACCACCCTAAGTTCATCCTGCAGGAGGAGTTCACGAGCGAGAGGAGGCATCCCGTCCTTTTCTCGGCGTTCCTCCTGTCGAGATCGACGCCGTGGTTCTACATAAGCCACGGCGAGAGGCTGATGCAGGCCGGGTGGCAGAGTAAGGACCAGGTCACCACGGTGAGCTGCCTCCGGTGGAACTACAGGTCTCTCAAGCGGTTCCTCGCCAACGACCTGCGGGACGCCAGCATGGCCACCAACGGCGTGCCGGTCCAGGTCCTCCTGCCCTACAGCGTTGACAAGATCGGCTCGCTGAGGCGGCTCGCACCAGAGCCGGTCGCCGATCCTGCCCTCTGGAGGGACATCGACTCCGAGGTCGGGGAGATAGCCTCCGGCTCGAGGAGCAAGACCGGTGTGATACTCCACGGGCCGCCCGGCAACGGCAAGACGAGCCTCGTCAAGCACCTCGCCACGAAGCACAGGCTGCCGGTCATGGTATTCACCCTCGACCCGCAGTGGGGCAACCACGACCTGCTCCAGCTTTTCGCCAACATACCGCCACGCTGCATCGTCCTCATGGAGGACTTCGACAACTACTTCAGGGGCAGGGAGTGCCTCCTCAACAACTCCGCCACCGGCGGAGGCGTCAGGTTTACCTACGACGTGATACTCAACGGCCTCGACGGCGTCTACAACACCTATGACGGGGTGGTCTTCTTCATGACCGTCAACAACGTTGATCACGTTGACGATGCGCTCAAGAACAGGCCAAGCAGGTTCAAGTTCGTGCGCAAGTTCGACAACCCTGGGAAAGAGATCAGGGATAGGATGCTGGGAGACTGGGCAGCCGCCGCCGTCGGCCTGAACCTTGACCAGACCTTCAGGCTGGCAGAGTACAAGTCGGAAGGCCTCCAGCTCGGCAAGGCCCTCTCGTTGATGTCCAAGGAGCTGCGGCCAGCGATCGAGGGCAGGGCTCATGAGATATACCGACATCGCATCTCGACGGGCAGGAACGGGAGCCCTGACGAGGACTGGAGCCTTGCGGAGCTCGAGTTTAAGCCGCATGGCTAAGAAGCGGTACAAAATCCAGTTTGGCAACGGCCGCTGGGTGACGGGATTCGACGTCTTCGAGGAGAGGATGGGCTACACGGCCCCATTCAGTTGCGCACATCTCCACATCGCCCGCCTGACCTGCGACAGGCTCAGGGACTCATATATCCATGCCGGCCTGAAGTGCCCGACCCTTATAATCTACCTTGAGGAGCCAAACCGCCAACCTTGGCACCTAGAGGTGAGACACGATGGCCAGTAAGAAAGATAAGAGCCGGCAGTTCGACTTCCGTGTGAGGTTCGTGATGCCAGCCAAGCTTTTCGCCGAGAGGCCAGCCCCATCCGTGTCGGACAGGACGATGTGGGGCACGGCAAGCGTGCTTGACGATGACGAGAAAGAGGCAAGGAAGCAGGCCGAGCACGGCTACAGGAACCTTGGAATGAAGGTTCTGGCCGTTGAGCCGGCCTAGGGCCTGCAAAGCCACCTGTCCTCGCCGTCGAACATCATGGGCCACAGCCTTTCCATCTTGGCCCTCCCCATCCGGTCGCCCCTCACGAGGCCAAGGGCACGCCTGTAGAACCCCACCGGCTTGTTCACGATGTTCGACCTGTGGACTGCGTACTGTCCGCCCGGCGAGTATGCGAAGTTTCCTGGCGGAGTTCCACGGAAGAGCTCACGGAACAGGTCAAGCGGCGTGATCCTCGCCCACGAAGTGCCATCCCACGCCACAGAGTCTTCATGGTTCTCAAATGCGACCCTGTCGCACAGGAAACGGCATCCAGGCGTCCCCTCGAGACCGGCTGCCGATGTCGGGAAGTTGCCCAGCACGCCACGCAGACCGGCCATGTGCATGGAGCTGCTGCCTTGTAGGAAGATCGTGTACTCCGGCAGATCCTGCCACCTGCTTTCGATGTGGCGCAGCCAGTCCTCCGCCTCTGCTCCGGCGCTAGCGCCATCGTAGACTACGCTGCCGAAAAGGGACGCTGGCTCGTCACTCATCCAGCCTATGTCCGCCTGCTGCCTAGATATAACCATCTGGTACATGCTCTACCAGAGCGTGGACGCCTAGATTCGGCGTCTTGTAACTCGATTTGTTCAGGAGGTCAGAGTGACGCCACTAGAAGAGGAAATTGTGCAGGAGGCGCCTGCCGTCGAGGCAGATGCAAAGTGCGAGCCCGAGCGTGAGGAGCCGGTTCTTGAGCCGGTCCGAATAGACTTTATCTCCTACGGCACGGACTTCGACTGGGAGTAGTGTTTGCCGTCTGCCATGATCGTGGTATTCTCCCAGCATGAGGTACACGATTCCCGGCAAGGTGAGAAAAATCTACGGCGGCAGGCCGCCGGCGATGATGTTCCTGAGGTACGGCACGGGCAGGTCGGTCATGCTGTCGGAGTACGCCGAGCAGTTGCCGGCCGATATACTCACGCTACACAGGACCCCATTCGACACGCTTGACGTTTCACTGCTCACGACCCTCGAGACTGCGCTCGAGGTGATAGGGAGTGCGCACGCCGGCGCCGGCCTCGAGCCACCGAGTCTGGCCCTGTGCATGCAGGACAAGTCGTGGGTCTTGGCAAGCATCGACCTGGAGCTCCGCTGATGGGCTGCGACATACACTCCTATGTCGAGTACCACACTTCCGGCAACAGGGAGGCGTGGTACTTCGGCACCTTCGACATAGGCAGGAACTACGTCCTCTTCGGGCTGCTCGCCGGCGTCCGCTGCGGCGGCTGCCTGTTCCAGCCACGTGGTTTGCCCGATGACATGTCTTTCACGCTGCGCTACAACGCCAGCCTCCGTGTCTGCGAAGAAGGCAGCGACGGGTGCATCAGCCGTGAGGAGGCAGACAGGCTGGAGGACCTGAGCTCCGAGGGTTTCGGCGGCTACGTCGACGGCAGCAAGATGTTCGTCTGGAACCCTGACTTCCACACCCACTCGTGGCTGTCCTGCGAGGAGCTGCAGCAGGTGCACAGCGCATACTCTGCTATCGAGGGCGCCGAGAGCCCGACGCTCGCCGCCGTGCTTGCGGCCATGACCTCGCTGGAGTCGTCTGGCGTCCGATCAAGGTTCGTGTTCTACTTCGACAGCTAGGAGGCCAGATGAGATTCAGGGTCCACTCCAACTACGGCACCACTGGCGGCCACCAGTCCGCCCACCAGGTCGGAGCCGCCATTAGGGACATGGGCTACGACTCCTCGATGGTCTACCCGCCAATCGGCGAGGAGGGCAACTACCGATCGCCCGACGCCGTCGTGCCGCTCTGGAGGGAGCTGTACGGGCTCGAGAGCTTCGTGGCGAGGGAGGAGCTGGAGGACGAGCCGGACTCCGTACACCTCCTGCCAGCCGGCTGGGGGCCGAACTGGTGGCCAGTGGACCCGAACAGCATGTCCTGCCTCAGGGCCCACGGGCCCGACCCCTACAAGTCAATCAAGGTTCTTTGGTGGCTCGGGCTCGGCACCTGGCAGAACTGGGACATCGGCGGGTGGGACAGGCCGATGGACCTTTCCCACCCCAACATCCCAAAGCTATACCACGCCTGCCAATCGAGGGCCGCCTACGACTTCATCGTCAGCAACACCAGCCTGCCGCCTTGGCAGGTGTTCATGCTTCACGACTACACCCACGAGTTCTGGCTGCACTCCGAGCTCGATCTGTACCGGCTCATACCATCGAGGAAGGATGTCGTGCTCTTCAACCCAGTCAAGGGGCCGGAGGAGACGAGGGCCATCATGGACGCCTGCTCCGGCGACGGCATAGATTTCCGGCCGATTACTGGCATGACGAGGGAGCAGATACGGGAGGCGGGCCGGTCCGCCAAGGTGTACATCGACTTCGGGACTCACCCTGGCCGTGACAGGATACCGAGGGAGATGGCCGCATGCGGATGCTCGGTCATCACCGGCAGCGACGGGACGGCCGCCTGCCCAGAGGACGTGCCGCTCAGGACGAGGAAGTTCGCCCGCACGGCGGGCGTCTACGACTTCCAAGCCGTGCGTGAGCGCATTCTAGCCGACGTCAGGGACTACCCGTCGGCCCTCCTCGACGACGAGATGATCGACTACAGGCGTGTGGTGAGGCAGGAGAAGGCCACCGTCATGTCCGAGGTCAGGAACATGTTGAACACCGTGGCCGAGCACGGCCGCATACATCTGAAGGGGTGGATATGAAGGTAGTCATAAACTCCGAGCACGGCGGCTTCAACCTGTCGGACGAGGCGGTCGAGCTCTGCATCAGCAGGGGTATGCCAGTACGCATGGCCGGAGAGCCTCGTGACGGGGAGATATTCTTCGTCGAGCTCGACGACGACATCAGGGCGGTGGCGAGGCGCAGGTTCGCCCAAAACTTCGTCAGCGGCGAGCTCGAGAAGCGGTTCAGGTGCGATCCGATAGTGGTCTCCGTCGTCGAGGAGCTCGGTTCCGAGAGGGCTTCTGGGGCATGGGCCTCACTCAAGGTGATCGAAGTGCCTTTCGACTCCGTCGATGACTGGCAGATCGACGAGCAAGACGGCAAGGAGAGCGTCATACCGAGGGTCGCCGGCCGCTGGAGCTGAGGCATACAGAATTTCCTCGCATGCGCCCCATGTCCGTGGTAGACTTCTGGGAAGGGGGTGCGCCATGCAAAAGATAGACGGGCTGCTGAAGTCGATGCTCGAGAGCGCAGAGTCGCTGGCGGCCGGCGATACGACACGGGATGCGCTGCTGGCTGCGCACGGCTGCATAGTCGAGCTGGTGTCCACCCTGGAGGAGATCAACCGCAGGATCGAGGACGACGGCAAGTGAGGTGATATATGGCTAGGGAAAGAGATATACACCGATACCAACTCCGGCGCCGTGACGGCACGTGGCTCGAGTACAGCGACATCGAGGGCCTCGAGTCGCTCGGCGACAGGCCCTACATGAACAGCATGATGGTCGAGACGCTGAAGGACTACCAGCGGTTCGCAGCCTACTACGCCAACCTTGGCCTTGAGGTTCCGCACATCGACATCGTGCTGTTCGGGTACAACGACGAGGTCATCGGCGAGTACGACGTCACACGCATCAGGATGCCCTGACCCTAGGGCACACCACCTAGGTATTTTTTGAGGAGTTTTTTAAGGAATCTGGTCGTGAGCAAAATTCATAGAGTGACGAGTATGATAGAAGGAACCAACTACTTCAATACGGCGAAGGAAGTTGAGTGTTGGGTTCGTGCATTAGAAGTTTGCACAGAGAGCTATGACCGAGTAGATGCTGCTGCAACTTGCAATCTTTTGGAACGAACTCTTGCTGAAACGGAACAGCGACTGTCCCGTGTGCAGACAATGCTGTACGAACTGCTGCTGGCATTTCCGGGGGACATAACGCAGACTGAAATCGGAAGTAAGGTACAAAAGTATTGCATTGATAATAAACTCGTCTATCATAACACATAATTTATATTTCCGGTGTGAAGAATATAAGTTATACCTAGGCATGTCGTGTCCTACCCTTAAGAGGGAGGGGCGACATGCGAGTCATAGTCAACGAAAAGTACACCTACGAATGCCCGTTCCTCGTCGAGGTCGGCGACAGGGTCAAGCTGCCGCCGGGTTACAAGAGCGAGCCTTGGGTCGGCACGGTCACGTCCCTCGGCAGCTCCTACAGGGGCGAGGTCAAGAAGGTCATCGGGTTCGAGGACGGCTCCCGTGAGCGCATAGACTGCACGGGGCCACGCAGCATCTTCGACGA
>JACCDU010888002.1_pt1 | contig 23772 bp, 34 predicted proteins | sample 7446081 | NCBI WGS metagenome assembly JACCDU01 (sample SAMN15323447, study PRJNA562643) | freshwater metagenome | isolation source: river surface water | place: USA:Blue River Watershed | collected 2017-08-17
ATACATAACCGCAGGGGTTGAAAAACTTGCCGAAATTTTGGGAATACCAACACCAGCAGCTGAACTTAAAGCGCAGGCGATCAAGGCACTATCTACGAACAACGAAACAGGCCAAACAGATAACCCGGTCAACAGCATTGGTCATAGTCGCGGAACGATGACGGATGTCAATACCTACAACGTTTTGAATTCAGAGGGATTCAAGAATCCAAACATGAAGGTGATTGAAAACAACCCCGCCGCCGATCAAGAGCGCATTGAGAAGTCTGCCAGTCAAGTCACGAATCCGAGCAATGTTCAAATCTTTGCGCCTAAGAATGACCCTGTTTCAACATTTGTAGGCGGTTACGGGAAAGATAACAACATAGAGGCTATCAAGGAAGTTCCATCAATGGCGACGACTGGCAACAGCGTTCACAGTAGTCCAGGCTCTGGGGCGGTGGGTAGCAACAGTGCTGATGTGAATCAGCCATTTAGCTACCAAGGCTTAGATGTCAACAAACTTAATGAAGCCAAGCAGACGCAAACCAATTCAATTCTTGAGCAAGTACAGGCCAACCCTAAACCTGTGCCTATTGCACCATCAGCGGACCCCGCAACGAAGCTGCAAGAGCAAGTACAAAAAGATAGCAATGTGCAGATGAATCAGCTGTTGACAACTCCAGTGGTTCCATCGATTTCATCGTTTCCTGCGATGCAAGTGCCAAACTCACGCTTAGAGCAACTCAATCAATTCAAGCAAGGGAACTGATATGAAAAAACTAAGTTTGATGACGGTTGGGATTGTGTTGTTACAGGGTTGTACAGGCATGGCCTTGTGGACGATTAATTCGAGAGATTTAAAGGGACACGATGTGGATGAGGTTGTTGCCAAAGTTAAAAGTCGGGGGCTGAGTTGTGGCGAGGAGTATCAACCCAAAGACTTAGGAGGGAACCCCTATGGATTGGTTATTTGCGGTGCAAGTGGAGTGGTTCCAATTTGCCGCACCAGTTATTCCTCGCGGATTATTTTCGATTTGCAATCAAGAAAAGTTCTTAGCGTGACCAATGGTGAACGCGATAACTGTTTTTGATAAGAAATTTATCTTTATGCTGCCAATTCACTTCCCGCAGGCAAATACTTTGGTGGCTGAGTTGCTGGTAGCGGGTTATCAGAAGTTTTTAGAAAGTGGCACAACGGGCTTGACCAACGCTACGCAACAAAACGTGGATTTAATCAAACAAACAGACGGCGACATCACGCTGGATGGTCATAGTCGTGGCGGGATGACGGTAGGCAACGCATTGACAGCCGTGCAAGAGCAAGGAGGTGCAGGTGGCAAAACGAATGTGAACTTGTTTGGCTCGGCCTACAACGCGCAGGATGCGGCCAACACGGTGAACCAGCTGACGAATGGGCAGGGGCAAGTTAAGCAGTCAACTAATGACTACGATTTTGTGGGACGCATTCTTGGTGGGAATGCGGGCACAGGAGGCACGATTCCTCCAGGAAGCAGCGTTCTTGAAGAGGTGATGAAAACGATGGGGGGAAGTAGTACTGTTCATAACAACTACGGACAGGGGCAAGATCAAAAAGGTATTGACGATTATTGGGGAGGCATAAAACCAGTACTGCAGCCAGTTGCTCCTACAAACGTTTTGCCTCCAACCTCAACTGGAGACGCCAAGTGAAACACTACTCTAGATTTGAGGTTGCGCTGTTGAATATATGCCTGTGTTTTTGCTTGATTGCATGTACCCCGTTCGGAGGTTTCAAGCCGCCACCAAAGTGGTGGACCTACTTTGAAGGTAACGGTGCCAGCGAAGAGGAAATTAGGATAGCCTTGCTGGAATGCGGATCTGATGTACCCGGTAATTCTTTTGAATTTTCACAATTGCCTGAGGAATTCTTGAGAGACGACGGAAGAGATGATCCGACTTCGGTTGCTCAATGCATGGTTAATTCCGGATTCCGGTTCAACGGCAGGACTCCCCTCTGCGCTCGTCCGATAGACACTCGCACCGGACTTCCAGTTCCTCCTTTTCCTGCTTGTATGCCCGGTTGGGTGCCCACCCCACGCAGCGTAGAAAACCGACTAAACAGCGCGTACTGCAAAATGTATCCAAAGACTCGATGGTGCCAGCCAGTGGTGGTGAGCTCAGCACAATGGGCCGAGATGCACAAGGAAGAGTGGGAGGCACGACGCAGGCGACGCCAGCCCATACTCGACGAGTTGCATAAGCAAGGTTACCGCACAGATTCGATTGGAACGGGGGACATCGACTACTGCATACGGCAAGCCAAAGAAAATACGCCAGCACAAGGCAAGCTCATGCCGTATTTTGAAAAGTGCATGAAAGTAAAACGGAAAATGTGGGACCCCGAGTTTTGTTATGTCTATCGAGCTCCTGCTTACGCAGTGTGCGTAGAAATTTCTGAAGATGAAGCAAAAATACCCGAAGTATCAACTCAAGAAAAAAAGGATTGAAATGCGATTTAAGAAATTGAACATGTGGTGGCTGGTTTTTGTCTTGTTGTTGGCTGGTTGTGCAACAGTCACCCAAGATCAAGCGTTGAAAACAGTCAAATCGAAATACCCAGAAGGATTGTTCATCTATGTGGATGCACCGAATAACGAAATTTCAAGTGCATTGATGGTTGGACTTTTAAAGGCATCTTCATCGACGACCTCTGATGAGATAGTCAAGATGCTTTTGTTGAGTAGCAGCACAAGACCTGGTGTTGTTGCTGGCAAGTCTGACATGGTGACGTCTGCCACTATTCAACGTGCAATTGAGGACGCGGGTTCGACACTACCTAAGAACGGTTTACTTGTTATTGTGGGTGCTTCTGAAAAATTTAAAGAAGTAGCGAACTTCGCAAGAAGTAGAGGTCTGAATGTCGATGTGATGGCTCCTGTTGAAAAAGATGGCAGTCCTCCCATCATTGACGAACCACTAACCGTTGCGCCATCCAAAGAGCAATCAATCAAATTGCAAGAGCAGATTCAAAGAGACAGCAATACGCAAATGAATCAGTTATTGCGAAGTGGTAGTCGTAAATGATGTGACTCTTTGATGGCAGTGCTCAAAAAGTGCTTGTCCCGCAGGTGTACGTCAAAGTTCAGTCCGGTGACTTAGCCGGCAGTGGTGCATTGTTGGCAGGTAAAGATGTCAATCTCACCATTGCTGTCATGGTGGTTACCTGTTTTGCAAATGCCAAGAAAAAAAGCCCGTTTTGAGACGGGCTTTGCTATTATTGTGGCGCATGAGCTGTAAATAGATGGTTTATTTCCGTCAAATCAGCCATACAGCACCGCCTTAAAATTATTGCAAGGCGTCTCAGTGCTGCAATAAAAAACGACGCAGCTATGATCCCAAAATAACGGTCTGCATTATTAGCGGTCAAGTACACGATCAGTTTTGCCGCTCCAGTGCCCACAGGAGTCAAGCGGCTGGACTTGCGCGTAATGGTCCATTTTCAAAGGCTTGCGATCCTGTGGTGCAGCTTGATAATACGCATGACCACACCGAAAACCCGTTGTAGATGAGTCCGAAAGCATGACAAACGTACAGCGATCACAGTGTTGTTGAATGAAATTTGATGAATTCTTTAGCATTGGCGATGTTATAAATTTTTCACATTTTAACAATTTCATATGCAGTTAGATATGACGTGTACCTATCAAATTGAGTCGAAAAATAAAAGGAATATATTTCAATGAAAGTAAGTAATGAAAAATGAAAAAGGTTTTTCCTATCTACGTCAGGGCTTGGTGTATTCAGTTTTTCTGGCACTATTCATCATGGGTCTTGGTGGTGCTGGGTTTTGGATTTTAGAGCCGCATGTGCATTCATTTAGCCAAGGTTTGTGGCTAGCATTCACTACTGCTGCGACTGTTGGCTATGGTGATATTGTTCCAAGCACGCCGATTTCCAGACTCTTTGCCGCAGTTGTTGTTTTACTGGGGCTTGGTGTGCTTTCTCTAGTCACAGCTTCAGTTGCTGCTCTGTTTGTCCAGACGGAAGAAAGACGCATCGAAGATGATTTGCTGCAAGTCATGCAGAATTTGCGCCAAGAAATGATTGAGCTGAAAACACAGATAAATCGGATGGAGGCTAAGATTGATAAAATTTCTACTTGTAATTAAATTCAATCGGTTAGATTTTGTTGCTATAAAATTTAGGTTTAAAAGCTAAAGGAACCCACATGGCACGTACCACAGTAGCAAGTCAATTAGCTGCGATCAAAAAGCAGCGCGATGCACTTGAAAAGAAAGAGCAAGCACTCAAAGCTAAGTCTCATGAAAAGATCTTGGTTAAGATTGTCCAGTTGGCTAAAGATGCGGGTTTGACAGCCTCAGACATTACTAAAGCACTCGATTCAGGCAAGCCAGCTAAAGTTACTAAAGTGGCCAAAGTTAAACCTGCCAAGTCCAGCAAACTAGCTGGTAAAAAGGTTGCCCCTAAATATCGCAACCCTGCAAACGCTGAACAAACTTGGACAGGTCGTGGCGTTGCTCCTACATGGATTCAAGAGCTCAAAATAGCAGGAATGTTGGAGTCAGCATTGATTCAACAAACGGCTCAAACAGAGCCCCAAGCTTAAATCGAGCAAACTGGTGCAGTCACAAAGCCCGTTTTAAACGGGCTTTTTTCTGTCTTGCGCTTCACGGCTTTCACGAATTCGCAGGTGTTGTGTTTCTGCGGCACTTGTATCGCAATCAACACCACAGCCACGTTTTAATTCTTTTAAGTATTCGTCATCGTTGAGAGTATTTGGCTTGTCAAAGTTAGATGCGAAGAAAAGAATGCGACTGAATAAATTAAATGTTGCAAGAAGAAAAACACCATTGATAAAAAATATAAGTCCCAAGTATTCAAAAGGGAGGCTATTTATTATGAGTGCAATTGCACTGAGGTATGTGATGCCTATAAATAGTAAAGCTATATTGAAATACATTATTCGCCTCCGGTCAATGCTAGCTTGATGAGAAAGCTGTAGCAGATGACGAAAAGGTAACAGGCTAGAAAGTCTATGAGTGCTATATTTTTTCCTTGTATCCAATCCAGTGATAGCGCTAAGAAAATAGCGAGTAATCCATATTTTATAAGTTTATCTTTATTCATTTTATCCCATTAATTAATAATGGTTAATATTAATACTTTATGAAAATAAAGTCAAGGGATGCATTTAAAATTAATTTGCGTGAGTAAATTTCGTGGTTTTTGTTTGCGTGTTCAAGATTGCCCACCAAATTGGAGTGTGTTTTTCGTACTCGTTTATATTTAACTTCTTCAATCTTTCGAAAGGAATGCGAGCACACTCTTCTTCGGTAAGTATTTGAAAGCTTTGAAATGATATTTCTGCTTGCGTGGCTTCAACTTTAGGAGTGAGTGCGCTGGATTGATTGTGAGTGTCCATTGTGCGAATCTTCTTATCTGTTAATACATATTCTTTGACTACTGAGAATCTGTCGCCATTGAAGAAATAGTTAAAGTTATACCAATAGGTAGTTCCTACCTTCAGGGCGATAATTCTGTTCTTGATTAATTCAGTACGAGCGTTGTAGAAAGATTTCTCACTAACTGGGTTTTCAATATTTCTGCGTTTGTTGAAAATCGTGTAATCTTTGTACGAAAACTCAATCTCCATCGTGTTGTACGAATCAGATGATTGAAGAGTTCTAAATATGTATTCAAAAATAATCTTGGTTGAGTTTTTTAAATTTGCTAGTACATCATCGCTTTGTATGTAGACCTTGATGAATCTCCTGTCATCCAATAGCTCCACTTTTTTTATCTTTTTTCCTTTACAAATCTTTATCTCGCCATCATCAATAAATAGCTTGTTTTCAATCATGTACTCTTCGATAAAAGGGCAGGTGGTCGTTTTCATAAATCATCTCCAGTAAATATTTCTTATATAAATACAAAATAATCTAGAAAATGTCAAGTGCTTAATTCAGGGTTTTCTATCTGGTGCTACCGAAATTCTCTGTAAATTGATTGTTTGAAAGTACAGTTGAAATTAGTTGGTACTGTAATAAGTTACAGAAAGGACTGTAATATATTACAGTTAAGAAAATGTAGAAATATCTTCGCTAAGTCTTGATCGTGAAGTGTTTCCGAAGTTCTTGATATTTTTAGTGGTGTGGGAGATTAGATTTATTCTTTATTTCATAAAGAAATAAAGAATAAATAAATCTAAGTACACAGAAGATTTTTTTGACTCACTTTATGTTCGTCAAAATCCTCTGGTCATAGATTGGATAGATCCATGATCGGGACTTCAACCCTTCGGGTTGCGGGTCCCTTGGGCTAACGCCATTCCCCCCTAAATCCCCAACCCTACGGGTAGGGGACTTGTGTCTTGGAAGAACGGGCGAGCCGTTCCCACTCACGTGAGTCACGCAACTCAAAAAGCCTAAGCCACCTGCTACATGGATTTCAGCGTGAATCTATTTCTTGTAAATTGCTCGTTGTAGGCGTTGACATTTAAACTAAAAATTATTATTGTGAATTTTATTTCATAAGGTCAAGCTATGGGAAATATACTTAAAAAAGGTCCGGGGATGGCTATGGGAGCCGCAGGTGTTAATCATAATCATTGCGTTGAAGATTCAAATAAGCATAGAACTAATGATATTGAACCATTTGAAGAGGGGTTTGATCCATTTGGGACAGATAGGCCAGAAAATTTCGTGGCAGCTATTAAAAATGCATTTGGAGGGGATTTAACTAACTTGCAAAACCCGCTTCAAAATAATCACGGCGAATCCATACAAAAACTTAAGTTTGGAAATGGTGTTTCGATGACTTTCCTAGATTTTGGAAAAAATGAGAAAGGCAAGGAGAAAGTTTCGCCTAATAGCTCTAAGTCAGAAGCTAGCCAAGAGCAAGAGGTCAATCACATCCAACGTATTCAATTTCCAAATGGAACGGCGATTCATCTCAAAAATGGCATGCTGCATAGAACAAATGGCGCGGCTATAGAGTTTCCTGGTGGCGGCTCAGTGTTCTTTGTAGATGGCAAGCTCCATCGAGACAGTGGCCCCGCGATTCACTGGCCATTTGAAGAAGACTGCCAATGGTTTAAGCATGGTGTGAAAATTTCTTCTCCCTATCAAACAGCAGACGCCATAAAGCTCTTAAGAATGAAGATGCATAACGGTAGCAATAATGGTTCCAAGCCAAAAGAATAGAACGTAAGAGAATAGAACGCTTGACAAATTCATTAAATTTCTTATCGTGTTCTTATGAAAGCAAAAAATGAAAAATTAGAAAGGGTATTAGGTCGTATTGACTTATCAGTTATTGATCTAGAAATTAGCCTTGATCGAAAACTAAGGATTGCTAATGTGTTGGCTCAAACAGTATTTGCACTAGTGCTTGTGGGCGTGTTTGCAACAATCTGCCTTTACTTAAGGCTCTACAGAATTATTTAGGGGAAATTATGAAAAATATAAAATATTTACTTTGGGTTCTAGTCGCACTAAGCGGTTCGCATGCCTATGCCGAAGAGTCCAATTCTCGTGGACTTACAATTTATTCAAGCCAAGGAAGGCTTGAGATCAAAGATGTATCTACGTGCAGTCAAAGCAAACACCAAGATGGCACGATTGCAATTAACTGCGCCACTCAGTGTACAAAAACCATTGATAAAAAAGATGGAATTGTTTTGATTACTTGTTGACTTTGTAATTTTGCACGCTAATATTTAAATGGAAGCTTGCTTTTTGTAGTCGCTGGCTTTTATTTTTTTATTGTGTAAAAAGCGGGGGAGTCATCCCCCGTTTTTTAATGCTCAGTGTACACAGCACCTTTCTTGTCTTGGATTTGTACTTTCATGATCTCACCCTTAATCGTCGTTTTGCCAACATCAACATCACTGGCGAAGAAGTAGACAACGATTTGCAAATCTAACGCTGCATTGGGGTTTGTGCGGAGCGCTTCAATTTTCCTTGCCACTGCTTCATCTGCAATCGGGATGGTTTTGAATTTCTCTCCATTGCTAAATGTGAAGTGGTAGGACGACGACCAATCATCGAAATACCGGTATGCTTCACCAAAGGGCATGCTCTTGATGGTGAATGACTTGGTATTGAAGTCAAATCCATCTAAGTCACGAGCATCACCAATTACCGTATGGAAATACCTAGCCTCGCTTAATTTGGCCTTAGAAATATCTGCATCAATCTGGGGTTTCAACGCATTGAGTAAATCATTTTTCTTGAAGCTGTCTTTTTCAAGACGGTACTTTTCTGGACTCATTAGAAGTGCCAATTTTTCGTAATCCACCTTTTCGCCGCTGAGCGCATAGTAGGTGTAGGCAACCTGAAGGCCTGAGTTCATATCTTGGTACTGAGACGACGCCACCGCCTTGTTTGCATGTTCGACTTTTACCGATGGTGTCGTTGGTGCTGTGACGCTGGAAGTAGAAGATGTTGTGGAGGTAGGAAATTCAGTTTTACTGCATGCTGCGAAATTAGCAACCATCAGAGTGGCGATGATTAAATTGAGATTTTTCATGAGTTCATTTTTTGTGGTTGGGGTGTACCGTCAACGCGTTGTTGCTTGAGAAGTTGACGCATTTAAAAAATATAAGATCGACCTTCATCGATTCTGTGAGTAGGGCAGGGGAAGTTCCCCTGCGTGCGTATTACTGCTTGATACAGATACCAATGCCATTTACGCTCTGGTTTTCTACTACAGCCATGCTGGCAGACAACGGTAAAAGAAGAACGCTGCTGCTGTTGTATGTGCTGATCATGAAGCCTGGGTAATTCAAATTCAGGTTGTTAGATGAATTAACTGTGTTGTAGGTCAGAACCTCAGTCCATGAAGATGGCATTTCATTCGGGTTACTGATATTGTTTGTTGTGCCACTTGCAACAAGAGTTGCTGTGCCATTTGTTGTATTGCATTTCCAAGTCCCATCCATTTCAGTGCCCTTGAGTGTTTGAGATTTGACTGCGTAGAAGTTACCAACACGAATGGTGTTGCTCACTCCGCTGTTGCCCAGCCCAAAACGGTCGATGAGCAAGACAGTCCCCAAATTACCGTTGCTAACTAAGAGATTGCCAAAGTCGTGCATTTGGTTGTCGCTGCCCATGATGGTCAATTTATAAAAGCCACCGTTGGTGCCAGTATCTTTACTGATAGAAATCACACCTTTTTCTGGCGCTTTGCCATCACTCTGATCCACGTCAATGCAGTTGGCTGAACTGTCTACTTGGCCACCGATGCACAAAGTTGCAGAGCTTCCATCGTTGGATATCAATAATTGACCAGGGATGAGTTCTGCATTGCCGCCACCTACTTTGTCACGCGTGGTACCCATGAAGGTGTAAATGCCAGAGAGTTTGCTTGCATCGGCTACTTGGTATGGCGTGCCAGAGACAGATGCTGTTTGACTGCCTACGGTCATACTGCCCATCAATGCACCGGTTCGTGTGTCTTGTGTCAGGCTAATCTTGTTAGCCAGTGCGTAGCTCACAACGTCACCAGACAAGGTACGGGTCAAAGTGCCAGATTCTTGAGCCAAAGCGTATTGGGAATTGTTAGGGGTTAGCGTGTAGGCCCCAGTCGTCTTGTTGACTGTGAAGCGCCATGTGTCACCAATACTTGCAAGCACGTCAAAAGACTCTGTGTTGGCGTCTGCTGAGATTGTGTTTGCGCCAATAGCTGTCAGGTTGCTGCTGGCTGCGGTTGAAACTGTGTCGACATTACCGCTTGTAGAGCTAGAACCGCCACCACAGGCGGTAAGGATTGCTGTAGCCAATGTGCAGAGTGTGAATGCGATGGGTTTGATCTTCATGAAGTGTCCTTAAAAGTCATTTGGCAACCAAATAGGTTGACTATCAACTTTAACGCATGTTCATCTTTTCAGGTCTAAAGCCGACCATGCAAGTTGCATAGGAGCAATAGAAATGAAGCAAAAATACAACGATTTAGCTAGAAAAGTGGGTGAATCCATCAAGAGGTGTCGTGACCTCGTAGGTTTGACGCAAGATGAGGTGGGTGAGATCTTGGAAATTGGTACAGAGGCGGTATCCAGAATGGAACGTGGGATCACAGTACCGACAATTACCCGTCTTGCGGAGTTGGCCGATATATTCAAATGCACAATCGATGACATTCTGGGGAAAAGTAGTACCAGAGCAGACGATCAGGCGGAATACATAGCCAAGTTACTAGCTACCTTACCAACAGAAGATAGGGAGATGGTGGTTGAGGTGGTGGAAAAGATTACGGAGAGATTAAAGGATCGGTTGTGAGTCAAATTGATGCAAGATTTAAATTATGGTGTGAAATAACAATATTCATACTTTTGCTGCTCGTGGGTGGTTATCTAATCTATCAAAAAATTAATGAGAAATCATTGATTGATATTGCTCGTATCAGAATACGATGCCTTGTAGAGTTAGACCAAAATTTGCAGAATCAACAATTTCCCTCAAGCTCTGATGAGAAAAAGTTAATAATATTTGATGGTGTTCAATACGTTTGTAGAAAACAAACCAACGGGTTGATTGAGGTTCAATTGAATCCACTAAAGAGCCAGAAATAATAATTCACTAGTGGTGAAGGCTAATGTAATAAATAACGATTTCTGAAGGTTATATTTTTAAATTCATTTTTAATGTGAAATAAAAAACGATGCTGAATGCAATTAATTTTTCGAGTGTTTATGTGTGTAAAAAAATGGTTTTTCTTATTTATTTGATTTCTAATTTCTTATCTTTCATTTTGGATAAATTAGGTGTTTCACGAAAATTAGTTGCTAGACGTGGAATCTCATTTATTTCATCTGCTGGGGTGATTTTTGGTATTTGTAAATTCCAAGACATTGTTGATTGGGTATTTATTAAATCTCCTCATGGTATCTATTTGTACCATGTAATTATATTTATTTCATTCATGTTTGTTCTTTTATTTTTCATAAGTATTTCTGCTCTTTGGATTTTTAATGGATCGTTCATCGGATGCATTAATCCAATTTCAAATAAGATGGTAATACATTTGAGATATTTTAAACTGTACGCTCCAGTTAGGTTGGTTCGAGATTTTAGAAAGAGCTTTTCATTTTGGATGGATATGGGGGCTTCTTCTGTTTACATTCGCGCACATTTTCTTGATAGAACAGACGAAAGTTTATTGAAATTAGGGGCTTTATTGGCCGGTGATTACCTTGATGTTTTGAATATTAGGGTTGGAAGAATAGACAATCTGATTACGCAAATAAGCCATTGGCTTTTAGTTTGTAAAAAAATCCCTTTATCTGGAAAGTCTGATGGATTTATTGAATTTTCTAAAAAGTATTAAGATAAACAAAGGAGTGTTATGACGGGAAAAGATTTGATCAATGAGGTAAATGGCCTTGTGAGAAATATAAGCACTCAAGGTGCCATCGCTGGATTTGGGTTGTTTCTTGCGCTGAAAGAAGGAGTTAAATTAGAAGCGAAAATGATCGGATATGCAATAACTTCGATTATGTTGATTTTATTTATTTGGAATTTTATGTATTTTTATAGACAAATAAATGAGCACTCTAAGGGTATAGTAAAGTTAAGTTTTGGAAGACGAATTTTAGCTGCACTAGGATATTTGGTACTATTCATAGTAGGACCTTTGATTTCTATGGTGATATTTTCTATTGGAATGATTCAGAGTGGACTGGGTAAATAGTGGGCCAAATTAGTCGATCTCTCAGTTGACGTTTTAAATGTATTCGTTAGTGTACTAGCACCGAAACAAAAAAGGTGCTATATGACACAAAACAATTACTTTCAATTTCTTGATGAAAACATCAAGGATGTCTTCAAGAATGACACTAACAACAGGATTGGTTCCTATTCACTTTACTTGGTCTATCCCAATGTCATTGTTGAAAGCTCTGAACCTTTTCGCCACACTGCAATCGTTTGTGTGGAAAAAGAAGGAATCAATATTAGGCCAGATGCTTACCCATTGATGAAGTTCCTCAAAGAGAATCAAGAATTCTGCCAAAGGGTCGTTGAAGCTGCTCCGTACATGCAATTCCTCTACAGGTCTTGGAGCGAAGAGGGGATGAAGCCAGATGATTTGATCTTGGTAAAACTTCCCTCCAAAAAACCAAAATTAATCTAACTCAAGAATGAGTCACGTAAGTGAAAACGGCTTGGCCGTTTCTCAATACATGAATCCCCCATAGGGGGATGCCATAAGGCGGGGGGATTGCATGTCAATAAAAATCAATCAAGCTACATCTTATTTTTCTTTGATGAGTTGCTATTTCGTATGATCTCATGCGCAAGAAATTCAATGACTTCTTTTTCAACTTGATTTTTTTCAGGGTCACTCCTAAAGCTTGGTGGTAATTTGAAACCATAACCCAATAACTCGGCGTTTAGCAGCATTGACTCCTTCCATTCCCTGGCTTCACCGTCTGAGCCTATGTCATAGGAATTTGGCATATGCTCGTGCGCAAGCAGCAAGATAGAGCCAACAACAATGTCGTAGGGTTTTCTGGCTGTTTTGCAGAAGTTGAATCCAATATTTGGATCATGCCTCGGTAGATAAAATGTTTCGTAATCAGGTATGCCGTTGAGGTTTATTCTCTCTTCGTTAACAATGACGCCATTTGGATCATTTGATATTGTGCGTACGCCTAGTCTTTCGTAGGCAAAGTCTATAATTTTTTTCACATCTTCTGAAAATGCCTTCCAGTTTGTGTCGCTGACTTCTTTTTTCTGGGTAAAGTAATGTGTGTAGCCTATGATAATCTCCTGTTGATTATTTCAAGCTACAAAATTATTTCATAGTGTCAATATGCTAAATACACTTTACTTATAAAAAGTCCTTTTCAGACTTTCAGCTTGTTAACTCTATCGCAAAGCAACATAAAAGCAGGGGAGTTGGCGCGTATTGAGTTTAGGGTGTCAGTGTCTTCAAGAATGCCACTTAAGTCCATATATAGAAGCTCGATCATGCGATCTTCAAGTTCAACACCTTGAGATTGATATGCAATTTGCAAAGTTCTAAGTAAGTCGCAAGGGATATTTATCGTTATAGTTTCATTCATCATCACTCTCCTCATCTGTATCTATTTTTATTTCACCATTTCTAATGCCATTCACAATATTGACTACCTGCCCCATCGAAGTGAATTGAAGTTTTGCCACGTAAGCTTTAAACCACTTGGTATTCATGTTGTACTGAATATCCTTTAATATAATTTCAGCTAACCTTTCTTCTATGGTCCAGCTTTGGCAGCCGCAAATTAATTTCAATGCCTGGTAATCGCCTGGTGCTAGTTTTGTACCAACTCTAATGCTTTCATTGACAAAATTTGTTTTGGCACGATTGGTCTTAATTGATTTTTTCTCTTTCATATTCACTCCTATAAGTGAATTATTTAAGCAAATGAAAATTAAATGTCAATAGTGTGGAGGCGGATGCAAGAATGATCTGCAATCATGGATCGGGAGTAAATTGCATGAGAAATATAATGAATAAGCAATCTAGAGCTTAACTATGCGTGTAGACGTCTGTGCACATAGACGCTTAACTCTCTAAAAAATTTATATTCAATATATTGATTCTTCAATAAATCGGGCTGTGAATATTTTCATTTTTGAAAGGGGTTGACATTTGAAATAATGCCTGTTACTTCCCCTCGGTTTGAGCCGTTACTTTAACACCATTTCAAAATTGAAAAAGAGGAAAATTCGAGTTTAAGCAAGGTCAATCAATATGGTACCGGAATAAATTCCTTGTCCATTATTGAATATTCTGGGGTTTCCCCCAGACCCCTTGTGTAGCGCAGTTCGCACAAATGAATCCAAATACGACAAGCTATATTTTTACTTCTAGTATTTTCAAGATTTAAAAATAAAATTCGGGAATCATTTTTGTGTTCATGGTGGGCGAGTCATTAAAAATTTAATGTTGTATTTAAATATTCTTAGTTTTTAGCAAGAAAAAAACGTACGATGGATAGGATCGTACATTTTATATTTCAAACATAAAGCTATGTCTCTAACTCATTCAATCTTTATGTTTTCCATACTGATCGTTTGATTTGGAATTTTTATAGGTTCCACCTTTATGCGATTTTCCAGAACTATTTTGGTAGTGCCCACCGTGACTAGATGAATGTTTTCCACCGCCATAGTTAGATCGACTTCCTCCATTCCCTTTGGCATCTGCTGTTACGCTTGATAAGACCAATACTAGTCCAGTGGCTATTAAAACAAGTTGTTTCATTTTTCACTCATATAAATATTTTGTTGAATTTCAGAATTTAGAAAGCTTTAAACTCTTCTAAATTCAAGATCAATTATCCATGCATGGGGGTCGCAATCGCCATTCATTGGTATTGAATTTATGGGAATAAACTACCGCAGTTCTTCTGTGGCGTAAAGAACTCACAAGAAATATATTCGGCAGATATCCATATAAATAAATTACGAATAAAAAGAATTCATAATTACTATTAATGTCAATCTTGACTTTCTAATTTCATGTGTTAATTGTGGTACCTGAATAGCAGGACTACTATGAACATTGAGAAGAAAAAAAGAACTGGACAAACTGGCTATGAAAGTAATAATTTAAAGCGCACTCATCTTTTTAAAATTTGGCTATCTCAAGAGGAGTACCAAAAACTGGAAAGTGAAGCGCTGAAAGCAGGGGCTTCTAGTTTGGCTAAACACGCAAGACAACTTTTGTTTAGTGGATCAAAAGCTAGGGCAGAGGTAGCCAAGATCGAGCAGAAAAATCATTTGCAACTTCTTGCTTCATTGAATCGCATTGGTAATAACGTTAATCAGATCGCTAGAGCGTTGAACCAGCATCAACAGATGACACCGGATATGGCGCTAGCTCTTGAAAAAATGAACGATAAATTGAATGCTTTAACTAAAGACAGAAAATGATATTCGAAAGCCCCTTTGGTGTACCGTCAAATCTTATTTTTAAGTTTATTGGTCAAGCTAATCTCATAGTCGTTGACTAGGTTTTTAAAATATTTGTAAACATCTTCGACCCTGACATTCAGATTAATACTAGCAAAGCCTTCATCATTTTTATCCAATGGAATTACTCCAATCACAACACTCTTGAAATGCTCAGGATCTCGATTTCTAATCGGCTGATATGCTTCAATCGCAGAGAAAACATCGCTCAGGCTATAGCCAGAGTCCCTTATCAAAACCATCAAGTCAAAAATATCACGAGACTTCACACGGTCATAAACAACAATGCTTTTCATGACGAAAAGCCCATTCACTCCCAGCACATTGAATCCGTCATTTGACACAAACAACTTCTGAGCAGACTTCAGATATTCAATTTGCTGCTTTGGCCTATCGCTTTCATTTCGTGAATGAAATGTGACCTTAGCACCGTCAACCAAATAATCTTGAATGTAATTGTCCAGATTTTCAGAGGTATTGATTTTGAATTTGATTTTTTGCTCAGGCGTGATGAGGCTTTCAATAGTTGCCCCACTCGCAGCCAGATCGTCCAAAACACCATCAATGGCGCTGACTGGCAGCTTTTGGCCAAAGATGTTGAAGTCTAGATCTTCGCTAATCCTGTGACCAATTTGCAGTGCCAAAGCAGTGCCCCCCACCAAGGTGAAGTCTGCCAAACGAGGATCATCCTTGAGGCGGGCAAAGTTCTTTTGTGTGGCCTTTGGCATGAATTCAAGCTTGAGCATGCTGAACCTCCAATTTGAATCCTTTGCTGATGTTGCCCAGCATCCTGGTCACACTTGCCCCCGTCATAGGATCAAACTCACGCCTTCTAAATACCCTTTTGACCTTCGAAACACCATAGAACAGACACAGGCGCACCACGTCTTCGAATTTGTGGTTTTCAAGAACTTTGCCAATGAGCACATCGTCTTTGATGTGAGGGTTAGACCAGTCATAGGCACCAGACAGCCCAATTTTGACTGACTTCCTTTGGGCATTGGCTTGCTCAATGGCGGTGCGAAGCCATGCAGGGATCAAGGCCGCATAGCGGTCAAGCTCACCTTCTGCCCAATCGCCTGTAGCACGCTTGATTTCAAGGGTTGTGAGATTAGTCTTGCCACGAGTCCAAAGCTCTAGCAACACTCGACCTCTAGGACTTTGTGCAAGCTGAATCTTCCTCTGACTCATGCGTCGAAAGCTTAGTGTCTGCCCAATTACCTTGACGGTGCGAGAGGGGCCAGAAGTTGGCACCACCAGTGCTCCTTCACTGTCCTCAACAAGACCAACTCGCTCACCAGTCTTGTGAGCCATAGCTGCCGCCACAGATTGAGGCTCAACACCGTGACCCGTAGCAGCATAGAGGCCACGAGCGACACGCACGATGGCACCAGCTTTCATCAAGCGATATAGAGACTGATCCACAGCAGCACGAGTCCCTGCCGACATGAAGTCGACACTAGAGAACACCACCCCATGAGGCATGTTCTTTATCGTCTGTCTGATTGTTTGCACTGTACTCATGTCAGAAATTATGCATGTTTTTTAAACATTGTCAATCTTGTGCAATAAAGGGGTTGCAAGTTGAATTAAATATGCAACATTTGAATAAATCTAATCGAAGATTTTATAGTTGCTAACTATAGTTTTAAATATTTATGGGCATCTTCAATATTGACGCACCAAATGAGACTTGAAAAGCCGTCAGTTTTTTGTCTAATTCAATAATTTCAATTACAACGTTTTTGAAAAACTTTTGATCTCAATCTCTTGTTGGCTGATAACCCTATAGCAATCACACGACGCATCTTCTAGTGCCGCTCTATTTAAGACTTCTATACTTCCTCTTTTTATTTTTAGTTCACCACGATTTTTGAGTTTTATCATTGTTAATGATATCACTTCTCTACGAAAACCTAATAGTTCTGATAATTCTTGTTGAGTTATTTTAATTACTGAAGTTAAGTTGTGATCCATCGCTGTGAGTATCCAGCGGATGAGTTGTTGTTCGGTTGTGTGAAGTTTTGAGCAAGCAATTGTTTGGGCCATTTGAACTAATAATTGATGCATAGCAGTAGTTGTGCGATGCATATAAATGGGGCAGTTGTTTTCTTCAGTTCTTAATATATTTATAGGTATCCGATAAGCGAGCCCTGTACTCCGTACGGTTGCTCTATAAAAGCTTGGCGCATTCACAGCCGTGATCCCTACTATATGAGTGCATCCAAATGTTACCGCCTCAACACTGTTGCCGTCAGGCAAATCGATGAACATTGATACGAGCGCATTCACAGGATAGTAGGCATGTGATGGACGCTGCCCCATTGCAAATAATGTTTGACCTTTGTGAAGAGTCAAGGCTTCAAGGTGTGGCAATAGTCGCAGACGTTCTGATTCTGGGATATTTGCCAATAGAGCATTTGAACGTGATAGCAAAATTGTTAAAAATGGAGTGGATTTATGATCAATTTATCAATCTGCCCACTTCTTATCTGCGCGAAATCGCGAAGATAAATGCAAACTTATCTTTTTATTTGTTATTTTGATGGGTTCAGTGGGTTGTAAGTCTTTTCATACACTGAAATAAGATGAAAAAGTGAGGCATAGCCAGTTGCGACTGCAGTGAGACGCTAGCTGTTAAATATTTGTAAATACTTATTTTTGAGGGTGTGAGTATTAATATTCTTGACTTGCAAATATTTTTATATTTGCTATCGTATAAGTAAAGGAGCAAATTATGTTAAAAATTGAAAATATAGAATCTATAAAAGAGCAGCAGCGCATATTGCCAAATTTTAGAGAGCCAGATCAGCTGCCAAAAATGAATACAAAAATTATGGCGCTGTGCTCTAGGCTAATGTGGATCGATAAAAAACTAAAGAATGAAGATACCCGTTACCATATTACATTAACACCAACGATTACAGACCAAAACTCAGTGACAGATGTTGCGGTTGAGTTTAAACACAATGATGTTACTTTGTATTCTCATCGATCTGTTTCAGCACCGTTCTACCAGCTTGCAAATGTGATTGGTTATGAAGCTCCCGATTCACCACTCATTGGAGATCCTGATTTTTCAGTCATAAGTAAAATTAATTTAAATGAAAATACTGAATTGTTCATGCAAGTGATTGAGAATAAAATTCTTAATGCATATGTGATGCAAGAGAATAAACTCAGGATTATTAATAATAGAGTAAGACTACAAGATTGGTTTTCTAATCAATTTAGAATTTTGCATGATTCTTCCGTTTCTAAACCAAAGATCTAATCATATCAATTTGAAAGTATGAATGTTAATATTTTTCCAACTGGCACAGGTAGTGCAAGGCTTGCAGCCAACTATCTTTTAGGTGATAAGGATCACACAGGTAAAAAACGAACTATCAAACCTGAGCTACTACATGGCAATCCAGACGCCATATGCGCAATAGCAGACAGCACCAGCAGAATTCACAAATACACTTCCGGTGCTATTGCATTTAGAGATACCGAACACCCAACGCATGAACAAATTCAAGGCGTAATAAGTGCCTTTCGCTCAACCTTTTTGCCAAATCTAAGGGAAGGAGAGAACTATGCAGATATGTGGGTATTGCACCAAGATAAAGGTAATGTTGAACTGCATTTTCTGTATGCAAATACAGAATTATCGGGTAAGCAGCTTAATATTCACCCACCAGGCAAGTGGAATATTGAATTTTTTAATAACTTCACACGTGTAGTTAATGACTCACTGGGCTATGCCCAGGTCGTTGAAGATCCATTGAAAGCCGCATTATCCAAACTGGATCGTAAGTCCCCAAATTTTGAACAGTGCAAGAAAACGAAGAGCCTTCTTAGTCGTGAATTGCAGAGACAAATTATTAGTGGAAAAATTACCAATCGTGATGAGCTCATTAAAGAAATTTCCGCTTATATGCCAGTCACTAGAGTTGGAAGCAATTACATCACGGTGCAATTAGAAGGCTATGAAAAGGGGACACGACTGAAAGGGCCTTTATTTATAGAGGGCAGTGACTACAAGGTATTAATTCAACAGCATCGTGAGTCAAAGGTGCCTAAGTTTTTGACGATAGAAGAATCAGCACAAGCTAAAGAAAGATTGGTTGAGCAAATTAATCAGCGTGCAGCGTTCAATATACGAGCATACCTAACCCCACCGAAGAAGACCTATCGCAGAGAGAAGGGGGTTAAGGTGGTGGTCGCAACGGTTTCAAAGGCTGTCCACGGTGTTAACAATTTAACGCTGCCTATTCTTATTCCTGCTCCTAAACCCAAAGCAGAAATGCAAGGTGGCGCAAGTTTGTTACAGAGTAATCCATATGAGTTGCCGCTCAAAGCCGTTTCACAGAAAAAATCTGTGCCAATGAAATCGCTCTCAACTGATATGTCTCAACATGCTCAAGACGAGCCAATCGGGGATGGAGGCTCAATAGGTGATCAAGCCAATGGTCTGGAGTCCCAGTTAGGTAGCATCATTGGCCAGTTGGAAAAACTCAAGTCACAAGCAGGCAGAGCTAACGGCAGCAGGCTAATGAGAATCATAGCCAGAATTGCCCAATTAGAGTTGCAGGCTTCGGCTTTGAGTTTAGAGATTCAAAAGGTTCAAGCCAATCAAAAAATGAAAACGGGGATATAGGTATCTATTGGGATATTTTTTCGCTGCTCAATAGGGATTGACGCTCTTCTTGTGCTTCTTGTGAGATAGAGCACATATCTTCTCCACAATTTTTACAATTTCATCCCTGTCGCTGCTGGATACACCGTCTAGCATGTTCGCAATGAACTGGGCTTGGCCGGTCAATCCGGTGCTGGTTTCAAGTACCAGTTCATCTATGCCGCATTGAAATAGTGTGGCCAATTTCACTAAGCGGGAAACTGTTAGAGGTGTCACACCACGCTCTATGCGTCCATAGCCTTCAGTGCTTAGGTTGATACGGTCAGCTACATCTTCTTGTGTCATGTCTGCGGCTTCACGCTTCTTGGCAACCAGTTGGCCAACGATCTTGTTGATTTGGACTTGCCTGCTCATGGGGTTGCTTGTTAGTTAATGCCATATGAATTTAACTGAAAAAGCACCCATTGTGGGTGCTTTTCTTATTCAACAAGAGAAACAATAATTTTGCGAATCAAATTTTTGGTTTTTGTGGGTTTCTTGCTTCTATATAGATTTTCAAGAGTTTTTGCATACTTACGAAATTTCCCGCTATGCCATCGTTGCAGGCTTTATTCATTGCCGAGCTACTGATGCCTTCCCAGTTGATAGCCATATTATTTCTTATTGCGATCTGAGAAAGAACTAACCTCTGAGTTCTGCCATTTCCTTCCCTGAATGGGTGAATGTGGTTTAATTTTGCTAAAAATTCGGCAGCATTTTTTGAAAAAGTATCTAAATCAAGTCCCATGAATGTGTTCGCCGAAGCCAAACCTTCGAAAAGAGATTTTAGTTCCGCTTCAATGTCTTGATGTTTTTTGAACCAAATATCGGCCTTGCCGATATCAACCTTTCTGAATTGTCCAGCCCAAGGATAAATTTCCTTGAAAATCTCATTGTGAACAAACTTAAGATAATCGGTTGTGAATGTGTCTGGAGAGGAATTTAGTAATAATTCTTGGAGTGCGATAGAAGAAAATTCAGCTTCTATTTCATTGAGTCTCTTTGAGTCTTGAATATCAAAATTGTTGATCAGAACCCCATTTGATTGGCAGTATGGATCGTCTTCAACACTATAGCCGCTTACATAATAATGTTCATCGTGCTCCATACTTTTTAGCCTTTGTCACAATAGATTGAACAGCTTCTTGGTAGGAAATTTTTCCTTCTTCTCTCGCTTTTAAAATATCTAAACCTGCTTTGGATACTTTTATATTGTCGACAGCCAAAATCCCTAGTGCTTGCCTAGTTTCAAATGAATTATTATTTTTGAATGCTTTGACGGTCTTCATGATGGATTCCCCTAATTATCATACTAGCACTAGGAACTGGTTGTGTCAAGAGTCATCTTCACGGATTTATATCACTTGAATTTAACTGAAAAAGCACCAATTGGGTGCTTTCTTTTATGCCACAAGAGCTTCAAGTTGTCGTCGTTGCTTTCGTGTCAATTTTGACATTAGCATTTCGAAGTTCCGATTGATGGTTTCGATCAACTCCTGTTGAAAGGAGTTGAAGGAGGGGGCATTCATCAAAGTCCATGCAGTATGTGGATTCAAGCTGATCCCGATTGTCTCGGCCATTGCTTGAGCTAGAAATACTGAGTTGTATAGCAACACATATTCACGGATTCTTTCATATGAAGTTGAGCCCATATGCTTGATAAAATTCAAACTGTTTTTTCCGTCATCTGTGTTTGAGAAATCAATTAATTTTTGATTCATGCCGCGAATGCAGAATTCAAGGCAATTCAAGGCAGTTCATTTCGCTATTTCTATTCATTGCTCTTCTCCTTGTTTTGACAAAATTTCAAGAAACTTTTCTTTAACTTCGGGGCTGAGATTTTTAACAATTTCCTCGTAGCGGTGTGTGAGAATTTTGATTCCGAAATCAACGAGAGCTTCATCGCCTTCTTGCGTGTTGAAATATTCTTCGTATCCCATTACTTGAACTTGAGCCTTCATATCAAGAATTTGATAACCCAATAGGAGGCTTGGCAATTTTTGTTCTGGAGTTATATTATGTTTCTTCAAATTCTTCACTGTTTCTTTAAAAATCCTTGACTCCAAATATTGCCCTGTAGAAATGCAACCATTTGGAATGGTTTTGAACCCAATTTTGATACTCATATTAATTCCCTTTTAATTTAAAATATTTTTAGCCTATCAAATCAACGACTTATTTCGTTGATTTGATTTGTTGTTGGCATGGTTGTATTTTTATATTTTTAGAAAATTAAGTACATGAAGCAGTGCGTCGTGATCCTACGTGGCACGTTGGGTTGTGATCAATATTTGACTTTTCTTTTATTTTTTGTAATTGAAAAAGCTTTAAAGGAAACTTGGAATAAAAAATAGAAAATATGAAGAAGACGGATCAGTGACTTGGTATTTGAATGACCAGTTACACCGTGAGGATGGCCCCGCCAGCACTGAGTCTGATGGCTCAGAGTCAGCGAATTGGTGGTCCAGCCATTGAGTTCATGAATGGTGCTCAGGCTTGGTACGTGCCCCGTTAGAAGATGCTTACGGTCTATCGCTACCGCAAACCCTAAATCCAGAGGACGATGTCTTGCGGCCGGTACTCCGCTGCATGCTGGAGCATCTGGTCGTCCAAAGGACGGGCTCGCAAGCCGTCCCGAATCAGGGCGGATAGGTCTAGTTGTGCAGCAACTGGGATGAGTACGTTCGGTACATCCTGCACTGTGCCGAAATCCAGCGCATGGGAACGATCACCCAGCGGTTTATCCGCCGTTGCGTTCTGGATGTAGTTCAAATGACGAATCAAGATTACGGCATCGGTGTTCGAAAACTGAACTGCTGTTCCAGCGTTCTTCAAGTACGAGTTCTGGGTTAGCAAGCCGCATTGTGGATGCGTTAGCACGGTAACTGGCTCATAAATATGATCGTCCCATACGATCACCAAGATGGATGTATGTGCCGACAGTGCTTTGAACTGTCCGAATTTGCTGTCCGCGTCTATGAGGAAATCCTTGACGGGGTTGTCTCGCGGCAGAGTCAGACCCTCACCATTGGCGAGTCGCTGCATAAGGTCTTGCGGGAGAACTCGGCCAGGCACCTGGACTGAGTTTTGATTGCGTGCCTTGATGTGCTCCGTCAATGAGGGGGTCTTTACTTCGAACAAGTAGGAGCGTTCCGGCGTGACCACGCGGAGTTCAGGGCGCTTGCCTTTCGGGATTGCTGCCGGTTCGTGTTCAAACGTCGTATCCTTCGGCCAATCAAGAATAAGCAGTTGGCGCAACACGAAGACTTCAGCCAGTTTTTGGAGAAGCTGGTCGTAATGCGGGAGGTGCTTTTCCTTTCCTTGGATGCTCGTAATTTCACGAATGAACTGAAAGCCTAATCCGTCGATGCGCAGTTCGCAGTCTGCGCATGCATCCAGAATGCTACGGGTCAATGGGTGGGGAGGAAAGAAAGAGAAGTGGTATTGAAACCAGTGCCATGCCTTGCTTGCGCCAATACTGAACTCTGCTTCAGCGAGCAGCCGACACCAGATCTCTTTGTGTTGTTCGTTGACCATAATTCAACTTGATGTTACCTACACGACTTCCACAATCATCGCCCTATCTGCGTCGGGCATTGCTGACAATGTTCTCTTAAAGAGTGCGTGTTGGTTGTGCCTGTTCAGGCGAAGTTTGGCGGGTTGCTTTCGGGTCGTTAAGTTGCGTTAAACTTCATATGTACTGAAACGTGTATCGTTTTATGTACTGTTTTTGTGGTGTGACTTTTTCGTAAGTCATTGATTTCAAACAGTTTTTACAGAAAGTAAGAACAGTCCCGTCCACTCCGCCAAATAAAAAGCCTAAGTAGTTCGCTACTTAGGCTTTTTTCTTTGCTAAAACTATATTTAATAACTGAATGTTCGAATAAAAGTCCCTTTTATATTTCAAATGCTAAAAAGAAGCGCATAATGCCCGAGCGCTAGACTTAAAACACCCAGTGCTATTTAGGTGATAGGTCAGTTTCGCGCGCTACGGCGTGACTTCTCGGTTAGTTGTGCTTTCGGGACCCCTTCGCTTTTTTCTTGTATTTAAGGAGTCCCCATGGGCAACAAACTTTACGTCGGCAATCTGCCATACACGGTTCGCGATGGCGACCTCGAGCAATCTTTCGGTGAATTCGGTTCTGTCACCAGCGCCAAAGTCATGATGGA
>JACCDU011009665.1_pt1 | contig 23716 bp, 21 predicted proteins | sample 7446081 | NCBI WGS metagenome assembly JACCDU01 (sample SAMN15323447, study PRJNA562643) | freshwater metagenome | isolation source: river surface water | place: USA:Blue River Watershed | collected 2017-08-17
CCCCGCGACCAGGGGACGGCAAAAAGGACTGCGCTTCTGCGCAGTCCCGAATTCAATCGCCGGCGCCTTCGTCGTCGGCAAACAGCGACAGCACCGAGTCACCGCGGCTGATGCGGCGGATGGTCTCGGCCAGCAGCGGCGCGCACGACAGCTGGCGGATCTTGCTGCAGGCTTTGGCAGCGTCGTTCAGCGGGATGGTGTCGGTGACGACCAGCTCGTCGAGTGGCGACTTGGCGATGCGATCGATCGCCGGGCCCGACAGCACCGGGTGCGTGCAGTAGGCAACGACTTTTTTCGCGCCGCGCTCTTTCAGCACTTCGGCTGCTTTGGTCAGCGTGCCGGCCGTGTCGACCATGTCATCCATGATCACGCAGTTGCGGCCTTCGACTTCGCCGATGATGTTCATCACTTCGGACACGTTGGCCTTCGGGCGGCGCTTGTCGATGATCGCGAGGTCGCAGTTGAGCTTCTTCGCGAGTGCACGTGCACGCACCACGCCACCGACGTCCGGCGACACCACCAGCAGGTCTTCGTAATTCTTGTGCACCAGGTCCGACAGCAGCACCGGCGACGCGTAGATGTTGTCGACCGGGATGTCGAAGAAGCCCTGGATTTGGTCTGCGTGCAGGTCCATGATCAGGACGCGCTCGACGCCGGCATCTTGCAGCATGTTGGCCACGACGCGGGCCGAGATCGCGACGCGCGCCGAGCGCGGGCGGCGATCCTGGCGGGCATAGCCGAAATACGGGATGGCGGCGGTGATGCGGCCGGCCGACGCACGCTTGAGCGCATCGACCATCAGCATGATTTCCATCAGGTTGTCATTGGTCGGCGCGCAGGTGGACTGCAACACGAAAATGTCCTTGCCACGGACGTTCTCGTTAATCTCGACCATGATTTCGCCGTCGGAGAATTTCGACACCTGCGCTTTGCCCAACTCGAGGCCCAGCTGTTTGGCGACGCCGGCGGCGAGGTCCGGGTTGGCGTTCCCGGTAAAGACCATCAGGTTCTCGTGGACCATGGGATCCGAAAGCCTTCTCTCAAAGTTTGAAAAGCCGGCTAGAGGACTTGCGTCCTGCGCCGGCTTTTTGTCATTGCCGCTTGCACCGGCCTGGGGCCTGGCACGCGCGACGGATAGGATAGCTTTGCTTTTTTGTTATCTCAGTCGCGCCCGAACGGGCAGCGACCAAAACTGATGGCAGGGGAACAAGGATTCGAACCTTGGAATGCCGGAATCAAAATCCGGTGCCTTAACCAACTTGGCGATTCCCCTACACAACCTGTTGCCAGGCCAGACGGCCCGACGAATTCTTCACGATGGCAGCAGTGAGGCCAGCGGGTGCGCTTCCAGCGTCCTGGTCTTCCAGCCCCGCCATCCGGGAGGCAGGTCGCTGAGCGCTGCATCTGCTTCGGATTCCGTGGCAAATGCGGCAAACACACAGGCGCCGGAGCCGGTCATCCGGGCTTCACCGTGGCGCGACAGCCACTGGAGGGCGTCTGCGACCGGCGGAAACGCTCGGGCGGCTACTGCTTGCAAATCGTTTTTCCCAAACCCGGGGAGGCGATTGGAAAAGTCCGACATTCTGACGGGTTTGCTGTCCCTTGTCAATTCGGGATCCCGGAAAATCATTGGCGTCGGTACCGACACCCCCGGATGCACCAGCACGACCCAGCGCGGCGGCGTGTCCGCCGGGGTCAGCCGCTCGCCGATGCCCTCGACAAAAGCATTGCGGCCCGACAGGAAAAACGGCACGTCCGCGCCCAGTTGCAGCCCCAGTTGCATCAGCTCGGCGCGCCTCAGGCCCAGCTGCCACAGGTGGTTGAGCGCCATCAGCGTGGTGGCGGCGTCCGTCGAGCCGCCGCCGATGCCGCCGCCCATTGGCAATCGCTTGTCGATTGCGATGTCGGCGCCGGCCACTGGCAGCCCGCGTGCGCTGGCCGCTGCCTGCAACAGGCGTGCGGCGCGCACGACCAGGTCCGACTCGGCCGGCACGCCCGGCAAGTCGGTGGTGCGCACGATCGCTTCGTCGTCGCGCAGATCGAAATGCAGCGTGTCGCCCAGCGCGATCAACTGGAAGACCGATTGCAGCAAGTGGTAACCGTCTTCGCGCCGGCCGACGATGTGCAGGAACAGGTTCAGCTTCGCTGGTGCGGCGCAGTCATGCAGCGAGCGCAGGCGGGCGCCATGATTGGTCATGGCCTCGTTCATGGGCCCTCGGGACGCCAGTCGTCGATCACCAGCCGCAATGCGATCTCGCCGGCATCGGCCTCGAGGCGCGAAAAGTCGATGCGTTTCGGGCAGGTGCGGCCATCGATTTGCTGCCAGCCGACATAGCGCACGCGCCAGCCGTCGCCTTCCTGCTCATTGCCGTCGCCGACCGGCACGGCCAGCAGCTCGCCCGACATGGTGCGCACGAAGCCTTGCAGCCAGTAGCGCAGCCCCTCGACGGGCAGCGGCCAGCCCAGCATGGCTTTGGTCAGCGCGCTGGCATTGGTGGCTTCGGCGGTCGGCTTGCCGGATTGCTCGAGGACGGCGCTGCCCGGCAGCAGCGTGATGCGCGCCAGCGTCTGCCCGAGCGGGGAGGCCAGCTCGATGTCGGTGCGCGTGGCTGCTTGCTGCCAAAGGAATTTGCCCTGCACCGATTGCGGCTTGCCATCCTGCTGGTAGCGCACCGACAGGCGGCCGCCGACGCTGATGTCATCGTGGAAGCGGCGCGCAGCTTCCGCGCCGGGTGGCGGCGCCAGCGTGCCGCAGCCGGCCAGCGCCAGTGTCGTCGCGGCCGAGACCAGCAGCGATAGGCGCAGGAAAGCGCGACGCGTCAAAGCTTCACCTGCAGGCGCTGCAGGGTGCCCTTCAGGGTCTCGTTTTTCGGGTCTTTGGCATTGGCGTTGCGCCACAGTTGCTTGGCTTCTTCTTCGCGGCCGCGTGCCCACAGCACCTCGCCGAGGTGGGCGGCGATTTCCGGGTCGGGCTTGAGCCCGTACGCGCGACGCAGCGTCGCCTCGGCCTTGTCGAAGCGACCGAGGCGGAATTCGACCCAGCCCAGGCTGTCCATGATGTACGCGTCTTCGGGCGCAATCTCGTTGGCCTTCCTGATCAGGTCATAGGCCTCTTGCAGGCGCACATTGCGGTCCGCGAAGGAATAGCCCAGCGCGTTGTACGCATGCTGGTTGTCCGGCGCGACCTTCATGATCTGGCGCAGCGAACGTTCCATCGTGTCGAACTGCTTGAGCCGCTCGGCCAGCATCGCATGCTCGTACAGCAGGTCGGTATTGTCCTTGTGCGCGTCGAGCACATCTTCGATCAGCTTCAGCGCTTCCGGCACCCGGCCTGCGTCGCGCAGCAGCTGTGATTCGGCAATCACCAGCTTGATGCGCTCGTCGTCGCTGTCGACATCGGTCTGGCTCAGCATCGCGCGTGCCGCATCCAGCTTGCCCGCCTTTGCGGTCAGCTGGGCGCGCTTGAGCAGTGCTGCGAAGGCATTGCCTTGGTTGTTGTTGTCGACCAGCGCCAGCCACTTCAGGGCGGTCGCGTAATCATTGCGGTCTTCGGCAATCTGCGCCAGCACCATCAGCGCTTGCGATGAGTCGCGCTCGCGATCCGGCTTGCCATCCAGTGACTTGATGTAGGTCGACAGGTAGGTCTCGGCATCCTTCAGGTCGCCCGTCTGCACCGACAGCAGGCCAAGCGCATACAGCGTGGTCTGGTCTTTCGGGTATTGCTGCAGCAGGGTCTGGAATTCCTTCCGGGCGTCGGCCACTTTGCCCTGCTCGAACAGCATGCGTGCATAGGCCAGCCGCGCTTCGCGTGCCTTCGGATTCTTTTGCAGGAAGTCGGCCAGCGATTTCGCGGCCTCGGCCTTGTTCTCGATGATCTGGGCCAGCGTCAGTGCGGCCAGTTCCGACCCCGGGAAGCGTGCCAGCGCATCGCGTGCCTCGCGCAGCGCGGCGGCGCGGTCGCCGCTGATCATCGCCACTTGCGCCAGCGTCAGCCGCGCATCAAGCGAATCACGGTAAGGATCAAGCAGTTCGCGCAGCATCGCGATCGCGCGCGCGCGGTCCTGCACGCGCGCCAGCTGGCGCTGCACGCCGGCGATCGCGATCGGCAGCGTGGCCGGGGTGGCGGCCGCCAGCTGCTGCGCCAGTGCCTGTTTGGCTTCGTCAAAGCGGCCATTCGCCAGCTGCAGGCCCAGCAGCGCCTGTGCAGCTTCTTCCGACTTGGGCGCCAGCTCGTGCCACAGCTGGCAGGCTTTCAGCGCTTCGGCGGCCAGCGAGCCGGACAATGCGAACTCCAGCGCGCGGCGCGCCAGACGCGGGTCGCCCGAGCTGCGCGCGATTGTCAACATGGTCGCGTAGGCGGCGAAATGCTCGCCCCGCTGGTTCGCCAGTTCGGCCGACAGGAACTTGTACATCAGCTCCTCCGACAGCGCGACCTTGGGCAGGCCATCGGCCGTGCCTTCGTTGGCAGTGGCCGGGGCCGACCAGGCGGCGCCTGTCGTGGCCAGCAGCGCGGACAGCGTTAGAATGAGCGAGAGATTTTTCAAGAGGTTTTCCTGCGCGGCCGGGCCACGGTAGGGTTCAGCGAACAGATGCAGCAAACGGATGCAGCAAACGAACAAGAATTTTACGACGAAAGCCCGGTCGGCCGCGCCGCCTGCATCGTCTGCCATTGACCTGTCCTGCATGGGCTGCTGCCGGCCCTCTTTTCAGCCTGTTTTCCTGCCTTTCCTGATTGCTGCTCGCCATGCCTGAATTGCCCGAGGTCGAAGTCACGCGCCGCGGCATTGCGCCGCATGTCGAAGGTCGTACCGTCACCGGCGTGGTGATGCGCCGCAGCGGACTGCGCTGGCCATTTCCGGAGGACTTGTCGGCGCTGCTCGCCGGTCGCCGCATCGAAGCGACTGGCCGGCGCGGCAAATACCTGTTGCTCCGCTTCGCGCATGGCACGCTGATCGTCCATCTGGGCATGTCCGGCCATTTGCGCATGCTGGCACCCGGCGTGCCGCCGCAAAAACATGACCATTTCGATCTGGAGCTGGACAATCAGGTAATGCGCTTCACAGACCCGCGCCGCTTCGGCGCCGTGCTGTGGCATGCCAATGGCGACGGCGACATCGACGAGCACATGCTGCTGCGCAGCCTCGGCGTCGAGCCGCTCGGCAAGCTGACGTCGAACGAACTAGCGCTGCTGTTGCACCGGCAGACCCGAACCCGCAGCGCGGCGATCAAGCAGGTACTGCTGGCGGGCGACATCGTGGTCGGCGTTGGCAACATCTATGCGTGCGAGAGCTTGTTCATGTCCGGCATCAACCCGAACACGGCCGCGCGCCGCATCTCGCTGCCGCGCTACCAGAGGCTGGCCGACGCCATACAGCGCGTGCTGGCCGCGGCCATCGAGCAGGGCGGCAGCAGCCTGCGCGACTTCATCGGTGCCGACGGTGCATCCGGCTACTTCCAGCAGAGCTATTTCGTTTATGACCGCGAGGGCGAGCCTTGCCGAGAGTGCGGCACGACAGTGCGCCGCATCGTGCAGGGGCAGCGTTCAACCTTTTATTGCGTGCGCTGCCAGAAATGAAGCGCATCGTCCCGCCTACCGATGAGGATCTGGCCGACCCGTCGTTCAGCCATGCGCTGATCTCCTGGCAGAAGCAGCACGGCCGACACCAGCTGCCATGGCAGCAGACGCGCGAAGCCTATCGCATCTGGCTGTCCGAGATCATGCTGCAGCAGACGCAGGTGGCGACAGTGATTCCGTATTACGCGCGCTTCCTCGAGCGCTTCCCCGACGTGCGCGCGTTGGCCGCCGCGCCCACGGGCGACGTGATGGCTTTGTGGGCGGGCCTCGGTTACTACACGCGAGCACGCAACCTGCATCGCTGCGCGCAGGCCGTGGTCGACCAGCATGGCGGCGAATTTCCGCGCGAGGTCGAGTTGCTGGCCGAATTGCCTGGCATTGGCCCGTCGACGGCGGCCGCGATCGCTGCCTTTGCTTATGGCGCGCGTGCCGCCATCCTCGACGGGAATGTCAAACGCGTGTTCTGCCGCGTGTTTGGCATTGAAGGTTTCCCTGGTCAGTCGCAAGTCGAGAAACAGCTGTGGCAGCGTGCCGCTGCGCTGCTGCCGGCCAAGGGCATCGAGGCTTACACGCAGGGATTGATGGATCTCGGTGCCACCGTCTGCACGCGCAGCCGCCCCGACTGCGATGCCTGCCCGATGCAGGCGCGCTGCATCGCCCATGAAAGTGGCCGCACCGCAGAGCTGCCGGTCAGGAAACCGAAGAAGGCGGTGCCGGAAAAGTCGACCGTGATGCTGGTCGTGCTGCACAAAGGCGAGGTCCTGCTGGAGCAGCGGCCGCCGCAAGGCATCTGGGGCGGACTGGTGTCGTTGCCCGAATTGTCGAGGCTGGGTGAGGAGAGCCTGGCGCCGGAGGTCGGCGAAGTTGCGCTGGCATTGGCATCATTTGGCGACGTGCACGCCATCGAGCCACTGCCGGCATTCACCCATGCCTTCACCCACTATCGTCTGCATGTATTGCCGCTGATGGTCACGCTGGGCAAGCGCCACCCGGGTGCAGCACAAACCGCGTATGAATGGCATCCTTTGTCGGCGATGGCGGGCGCGGCCTTGCCGTCGCCGGTGAGGAAATTGCTCGAGCAGTTCTGACGGGCAGGGGCGGCGCGTACCGGGCCTGCGTGGCCCGGTGCTTTATACCTTCAAGCCTTCAATCCAGTTCGCGGTGGCGCGCCAGCACGCGCGCATGCTGGCGGAAGTGGGCGGCCAGCCGTTCGACCATGAACACCGAGCGATGCTGGCCCCCGGTGCAGCCGACGGCAACCGTCAGGTAGCTGCGGTTGTCGCGCTGGAAGGCGGGCAGCCATTTCTCGACAAAGGCGCGAATGTCATCCAGCAGGCTCATCGCATCGGGTTGCGCAGTGAGGAATTCGATCACGGGCAGGTCGCGGCCTGTCAATAGGCGCAACTGCTTGTCGTAGTACGGATTCGGCACCACGCGTACATCGAACACCAAGTCAGCATCGAGCGGCACGCCGTATTTGAAGGCGAAAGATTCGAACAACAAGGTCAGTGGCGCCGGCTTGGCCTGATGGATCAGTTCCTTGATCCATGCGCGCAGTTTGTTGGCCGACAGGCCCGAGGTGTCCAGCACATAGCCGAGGCCTTCGATCGCGGCCAGCATTTCGCGCTCCTGTCGTATGCATTCGATCAGGGTCGGGTCCGGCTGTTGCGCATCCTGCGGCGAGTCCTTCGCCAGCCGGTGCGACAACGGATGGCTGCGGCGGGTCTCGGAGAAGCGATTGATCAGGGATTCGGTCTTCGCGGTCAGGAAGATCACGTCCAGGTGATGTCCCTGTGCTTTCAGCCAGGCGACGTCATCCGGCAATGCAGCCAGCGACGAGGCACTGCGGGCGTCGACGGCAACGGCGAGGTTTTGCGCGCCTTCTTCCATACGGGTGGCGACCAGGGCGCGCAACAGGGAGGGCGGCAGGTTGTCGACGCAAAAGTAACCGGCGTCTTCAAGGGCGTTCAGGCAAACCGATTTGCCGGAGCCGGAAATGCCTGTGAGTAGGATGATGCGCATGCACGCATCATAGCGGAACTTTTTTGTTCGCCGTGGGGTCGTGTTGCGCGAATCATGAGGCTCGCAGCTTCGGCTATTCGCCACCCATGGCGCGCTGCTGGCGCTCCATGAAATTGGCCAGCGTATCGATGCCGCGCATTTGCAGGATGGTGTTGCGCACCGCGGCTTCCAGCAGCACCGCGATGTTGCGGCCGGCCTCGACCGGGATCACCACTTTGCGTATCGCCAGCCCCAGCACTTCCTGGGTCTGGTGGTGCAGCGGCAGACGCTCGTAATTTTCTTCCAGCGTCTTGCGACGCACGAGGTGCACGATCAGCTTCAGGCGCATCTTGCGGCGCACCGCGGTTTCGCCAAAGATGGTCTTGATGTCCAGCAGGCCCAGTCCACGCACTTCCAGCAGATTTTGCAGCAGCGGCGGGCAGCGGCCTTCGATCATGTTCGGCGCGATGCGCGAAAACTCGACCGCATCATCGGCCACCAGACCATGGTCGCGCGAGATCAGTTCGAGACCCAGTTCGCTCTTGCCGAGGCCGGATTCGCCGGTGATCAGCACACCCACGCCCAACACGTCCATGAACACGCCATGCATCGTCACGCGCGTGGCCAGCTTTTTCGACAGGTAGACGCGCAGGTAATCAATCACCTGCGCGGCCGGCATCGGCGTGGTCAGCAGCGGGATGTTGTGCTCGCTGCACAGCGCCACGATCATCGGGTGCGGTTCCAGCGATTGCGCGATGATGAAGGCCGGCGGTTCGCCATTCACGAGCTCGCGTGCGTGCGCGATGCGGCTGTTTTCGGAGATGCGGTGCAGGTAATCGTTTTCCTGCGTGCCGAACACCTGGATGCGGCCCGGGTGGATCAGGTTCAGGTGGCCGACCTGGTCGGCGGCCGATGCGGCATCGCCATAGATCAGTCGATCACCGCCGGATTGTCCGGCCGGCCATTCGAGCTTCAGCGCTTCGAGGTTGTCTTCGTACAGCTGCTGTATCGATAGCGGAGTATTGAGCGGCATGGGGTGGGGTGGTGCCCGGTCAGGCGACGCTGCGTTCCGGCGGATGCCAGTTCACGAGCCGAGTGTGCAGCAGGGCGGCGTCGGTTTCATCCGTCATCGCCGCGCGGAATGCCTTGTCAGAAAACATTTCTGCGATCTCGGACAGTATTTCCAGGTGCTGCTGGGTCACATTGTCGGGGATCAGCAGGAAGATCAGCAGCTTGACCGGCTCGCCATCCGGCGATTCGAAAGGAATCGGATCGGACAGGCGCACGAAGGCGGCCAGCGGTGCCTTCAGGCCCTTGATGCGACCATGCGGCACGGCCACGCCATGCCCGAGGCCGGTGGAGCCCAGGCGTTCGCGGGCAAACAGGTTGTCCGACACGGTCGAGCGCGCAATGCCGCAGTTATTTTCGAAAATCAGTCCGGCTTGCTCGAATGCGCGCTTTTTGCTGGAGCATTCCAGGTCCAGCATCACATTCTTGGCAGGCAGGATTTGGCTGAAGTGAGTCATGGTGCATCGCACAATAATACGTTCGCCGTGAATTATAGGAGCTTTTTCAGGGGACGGCGAAACGCGGTCATGGTTGCGGCAGGACTTGTTCAAAGGTGGCATGCTGCATAGCAAAAATGCTGAGCCACCCGTTATTCGTCATCCTGATATCAACTATTGCCCGGGCGCTAAATCTATACCTGTGCTCGGCCAAGTGCAATCGCTTCATCGAAGAGTGTTGCAGATGTCCGAAAGGCGCTTGCATATGGCGGTGATTACTGGCGGGCGTGGCGCAGGTTGGCCGGCATCGCCGATATCGAAAAGTTACTGCGCCACGGGTTGATGTCGATGCCGCCGCGCCGGGTATAGCGTGCGCTGACCATCAATTTGACCGGTTGGCACTGGCGCAGCACATCCATGAAGATGCGCTCGACGCATTGTTCATGGAATTCCTGATGCGTGCGGAAGCCGATCAGGTATCGCAGCAAGCCTTCTTGGTCGATCGGGTTGCCCGCGTAGCGGATTTGCACGCTTCCCCAGTCCGGCTGCCCGGTCACCAGGCAATTCGACTTCAGCAGGTGCGACACCAGCGTTTCCTCGACCGGCGCCTCGTCGCGGTTCACGGTCAGCAACGCGGGGTCGGGCGCGTAGTCGTCGATCTCGATGTCCAGCCGGTCCAGCGACAGCCCGTCGAACTCGCCCACCTTCAGCTTGCCGAAATCTTCCGGCAACGTCAGCTTCACCTGCACGCTGGTGCCGGCAGCATTCGACAGGTCGGCGCGCAACAGCTCGACCAATGCATCGGGGCCGGCAACCCGAGACTGGTTGAGTGAATTGAAATACAGCTTCATCGATTTCGATTCGATGATGTTCGGCGAGTCCGCCGGTACCTGCATCGTCGCAATCGCGACCTGCGGCTTGCCGCGCATGTTCAGCCAGGACACTTCATACGCGTTCCAGACGTCCATTCCGAAGAAGGGCAGCGTGCCGCGCGCTGCGAGACCCAGCTCGGCGCGCTTGTCGGCGCGCGGCAGCGGAAACAGCAGGCCGGGGTTGTAGCTGGTTTCGTAGCTGCTGGCTTTGCCCAGCGGCGAGTCGGACGGCGATTGTGGCGAGCTCATGCTTGATGACCGGAACGGCGAATGCGGGAAAGTTGGCTAAGGAAACGCTTTACAGGAACAACTTGTAAGCCGGATTCTCGCTCTCGTCCCATGCACGATAGCCGAGGGTCGCGAGGAATGCACGGAAGGCCTTCATCTCCTTCTTCGGCACTTGCAGGCCGACCAGCACGCGGCCGACGTCGCCACCCTGGCTGCGGTAGTGGAACAGGCTGATGTTCCAGTTCGGCGCCATGCTGTCGAGGAAGCGCATCAGTGCGCCCGGACGCTCGGGGAATTCGAAGCGGTACAGCAATTCATCCTGTGCCAGCGCGCTCTTGCCGCCGACCAGATGGCGGATGTGCAGCTTGGCCAGTTCGTCATGCGTCAGGTCGAGATTTTTGAAGCCGTGCTTGTCGAACTGCTTGCTGATCTTGCCCGGTTCGTCACGATTCTGCACTTGCAGGCCGACGAAGACGTGGGCTTCCTTCGCATCGCTGATGCGGTAATTGAATTCGGTCACGGAGCGCGAACCGATCAGTTCGCAGAAGCGCTTGAAGCTGCCGCGTTCTTCGGGGATGGTCACCGCGAACACCGCTTCATGCGCCTCGCCCACTTCGGCGCGTTCGGCGACAAAGCGCAGGCGGTCGAAGTTCATGTTGGCGCCGCAGGCGATCGCCACCAGATTCTCGTCGCGCACCGGCTTCTTCGATTTCGACGCGCGCTCGACATAGGCCTTGGCGCCGGCGACCGCCAGCGCGCCGGCCGGTTCGAGGATGCTGCGGGTGTCGATGAACACATCCTTGATCGCCGCGCAGACGGCATCGGTGTCGACCAGGATGATCTCGTCGACTACCTGTTTCGCAAGGCGGAAAGTCTCTTCGCCCACTTGCTTGACCGCGGTGCCGTCCGAGAACAGGCCGACGTCATGCAGCATCACGCGGCGATTGGCCGCGAGCGACTTGGCCATCGCATCCGAGTCCGTGGTCTGCACGCCGATCACCTTGATGTCCGGTCGCACCGCCTTGATGTAGGCGCCGACGCCGCCTATCAGACCGCCGCCGCCGATGGCAACGAACACCGCGTGAATGGGGCCGGCATGCTGGCGCAGGATCTCCATCGCGATCGTGCCCTGGCCCGCGATCACATACGGATCGTCGAACGGATGCACGAAGGTCAGCTTGTGCTTCTTCTCCAGCACCAGCGCATGCTGGTAAGCGTCCGAATATGAGTCCCCCGCCAGCACGACTTCACCGCCGCGCGCACGTACCGCCTCAACCTTGACGGCCGGCGTGGTGGTCGGCATCACGATCACGGCGCGGCAGCCCAGCGTCTTGGCCGACAGCGCCACGCCTTGCGCATGGTTGCCGGCCGAAGCGCAGATCACGCCATGCTTCAGCTGGGCCGACGTCAGGTGCGCCATCTTGTTGTACGCACCGCGCAGCTTGAAGCTGAACACGCTCTGCATGTCTTCGCGCTTGAAGTAAATGCGGTTGCCGGTGCGTGCCGACAAGGTGGGCGCCAGCTCGAGCGGCGTTTCGATCGCGACGTCATAGACGCGCGAGGTGAGGATTTTTTTCAGGTAATCGGTGGTCATGGCGGCTCATTATAATTGACCCCCCTCCTCACTCGACCCGGTTTCCCCAGTGATCGACGCCCTGCTGGCTGCGCTGTCCCTGCCTGACGTGGGCCTGCCCGCACTGTTCATCGTCGCCTTCGTGTCGGCCACGCTGGTGCCGATGGGATCCGAGCCTGCAGTGTTCGCCGTGATCAAGCTCAACCCCGACCTGTACTGGCCGGCGATCCTGATCGCGACGCTGGGCAATACGCTGGGCGGCGGCGTCAACTACGTGATCGGATATTACGCGAAACAGGCCTTCGCCAAGGAGCGCCAGACCCGCTGGTTTGGCTGGCTGCAGCGCTTCGGCCCCAAGGCCTTGTTGGTGGCCTGGCTGCCTGTGATCGGCGACCCGCTGTGCGTGCTGGCCGGCTGGCTGAAGATGCCGCTGCTGCCCAGCCTCGCGTGGATGGCGATCGGCAAGCTGGCGCGCTACCTGAGCATGACGTGGCTGCTGATGCGCGTGCCCGACGGGGTCTGGCATGCAATCCATCACTGGTTTTGATGCGTTCCAGCCCCGGCGGCCTGACGTGCCGCCACACCTGACGGGCCAAAACCTCAGGAAATCAAGGGTTTTTGCCCGGTTTGCGCCGGCCCGGGCGCATTCGTGGTGCGCCGCAGTACGGTAAAATGCGGCTTTAGATTCAGGCATCCTGACGCCACCAATGAACGCCCCCGCGCAGCTCCAGTCCTTGCTCACCGACGCCCCGGAAAGTTCCGCGCGCCTGCGAGAGATCCCGTACAACTACACGTCGTTCTCCGATCGCGAGATCGTGATCCGCCTGCTCGGCGACGAAGCCTGGGAACTGATCACCAACCTGCGCAGCGTGCGACAGACAGGCCGATCGGCTCGCATGCTGTACGAAGTGCTAGGCGACATCTGGGTCGTGCGCCGCAATCCTTACCTGCAGGACGACTTGCTCGACAATCCGTCGCGTCGCGATGCGCTGGTCGATGCGATGTATCACCGCCTAGGCGAAGTCGAGTCGCGCCGCCTTGGCGCCGAAGGTGACGAAGGGCTCGATCCCGAGACCCGCCGCCGCAAGGTGCATGTCGCGACGCTGATCAAGCTGGCGACCAAGGCCGTCGAAGAGTTCGCCGCCGAATTCCGCCAGATGCAAGACCTGCGCCGCCGCGCGCAGCGCGTGCTCGGTCGTTACACCGCTGCCGACAACATCAAATTCGACGGCCTGTCGCGTGTGTCGCACGTGACCGACGCCACCGACTGGCGCGTCGAGTATCCGTTCGTCGTGCTCACGCCCGATACTGAAGAAGAGATCGCTGGCCTCGTGAAGGCTTGCATCGAATTGGGACTCACCATCATCCCGCGCGGCGGCGGCACCGGCTACACCGGCGGCGCGATCCCGCTGACGCCGATGTCGGCCGTCATCAACACCGAAAAGCTCGAGCAGCTCGGCGAGGTCGAGATGCTGACCCTGCCCGGCGTGGACCGCGAATACGCGACCATCTACTCCGGCGCCGGCGTCGTCACCAAGCGCGTGTCCGACGCGGCCGAACGTGCCGGCTTCGTGTTCGCGGTCGATCCGACCTCGGCTGAAGCGTCCTGCATCGGCGGCAACATCGCGATGAATGCCGGCGGCAAAAAGGCCGTGCTGTGGGGCACCGCGCTCGACAACCTCGCCAGCTGGCGCATGGTCGACCCCAACGGCGACTGGCTCGAGATCACCCGCATCGGCCACAACCTCGGCAAGATCCACGACGCGCCGAAAGCCAGCTTCAAGCTTGAGTGGCGCCATCCGGCCGAGCGCGGCCGCGCGCTGCCGGCACCGTTCAAGACCGAAACCCTCGACATCGAAGGCCGCGTATTCCGCAAGGAAGGCCTGGGCAAGGACGTCACCGACAAATTCCTCGCCGGTCTGCCCGGCGTGCAGAAAGAAGGCACCGATGGCCTGATCACGTCGGCACGCTGGATCCTGCACAAGATGCCGAAGCACACGCGCACCGTCTGCCTCGAATTCTTCGGCCAGGCGCGTGATGCGATCCCGACCATCGTCGAGATCAAGGATTACCTCGACGCCGAGACGAAGAAGGGCGGCGCGATCCTGGCCGGCCTCGAACACCTGGATGAGCGCTACCTGCGCGCGGTCGGCTATGCGACCAAGTCCAAGCGCGGCGTGCTGCCGAAGATGGCCTTGTTCGGTGACATCGTCGGCGATGACGACGATGCAGTGGCGCGCGCGACCTCGGAAGTGATCCGCATCGCCAACAGCCGCGTCGGCGAAGGCTTTGTCGCCGTCAGCCCGGAGGCACGCAAGAAATTCTGGCTCGACCGCGCGCGCACCGCCGCAATCGCCCGTCACACCAATGCGTTCAAGATCAACGAGGACGTCGTCATTCCGCTCGACCGCATGGGTGAGTATACCGACGGCATTGAGCGCATCAACATCGAACTGTCGATCAACAACAAGCTCAGGCTGATGGGCGAGCTGGCGTCCTTCTTTGCAAAGGGCCACCTGCCACTCGGCAAGAGCGACGACACCGAAGGCTTCGACATTCCGCCGGCCGAGCTGCTGGAAGACCGCGTCGCGCAGGCCAGCAGCCTGATCGCTGCAGTGCAGGCGCGCTGGTCCTGGCTGCTGGCGAACATCGACATGCCGCTGGTCGATGCGCGCGGCAAGCTGGGCGAGCTCGGGTTGGCCACGCTGCTGCCCGAACTGGAGGCAAGGCTCGACGCCCAGCCCGGCGCCACCCTGTTCGACGTGCTGCAAGACCGCACCATCCGCATATCGTGGAAGGCTGAGGTGCGCGCGCAGCTGCGCCAGATCTTCGGCGGCGCATCGTTCAAGCCCATCGTCGACGAATGCGTCGCGATCCACAAGCGCGTGCTGCACGGCCGCGTGTTCGTCGCGCTGCACATGCACGCCGGCGACGGCAACGTGCACACCAACATCCCGGTCAACTCGGATGACTACGAGATGCTGCAGGCCGCGCATGCGTCGGTCGAGCGCATCATGGCGCTGGCGCGTTCGCTCAATGGCGTGATCTCGGGCGAGCATGGCATCGGCATCACCAAGCTCGAATTCCTGACCGAGGACGAGATCGGCGCATTCCGCAGCTACAAGCAGAAAATCGACCCCGAGGGCCGCTTCAACAAGGGCAAGCTGCTGAACCTGCCGGGCATGCACGCCGACCTGCGCAATGCGTACACGCCATCGTTCGGCCTGATGGGGCATGAGTCGCTGATCATGCAGCAGTCCGATATCGGCGCGATTGCCAACAGCGTGAAGGACTGCCTGCGCTGCGGCAAATGCAAACCGGTGTGCGCGACCCACGTGCCGCGCGCCAACCTGCTGTACTCGCCGCGCAACAAGATCCTTGCCACCTCGCTGCTGGTCGAAGCCTTCCTGTACGAAGAGCAGACCCGCCGTGGCGTGTCGATCAAGCACTGGGCCGAGTTCGAGGATGTGGCCGACCATTGCACCGTCTGCCACAAGTGCGTCACGCCCTGCCCGGTCGACATCGATTTCGGCGACGTGTCGATGAACATGCGCAACCTGCTGCGCAAGATGGGCAAGAAGTCCTTCAACCCGGGCACGGCCGCGTCGATGTTCTTCCTCAACGCGACCGATCCGGCCACCATCAATGCGACCCGCAGCCTGATGATGGGCTGGGGCTACAAGGCGCAGCGCTTCGCGCATGACGTGCTGAAGAAGGTGGTCAAGAAGCAGACCAAGGCGCCGCCGTCCACCCATGGCAAGCCGCCGGTGCGCCAGCAGGTCATCCATTTCGTCAACAAGAAGATGCCGGGCAACCTGCCCAAGAAGGCGGCACGCGCGCTGCTCGACATCGAAGACGACAACTTCGTGCCCATCATCCGCGACCCGAAGACGACCACCGCCGAATCGGAAGCGGTGTTCTACTTCCCGGGCTGCGGTTCCGAGCGCCTGTTCTCGCAAGTCGGCCTCGCCACGCAGGCCATGCTGTGGCAGGTTGGCGTGCAGACCGTGCTGCCACCCGGATATCTCTGCTGCGGTTATCCGCAGCGCGGCTCGGGCAATTACGAAAAGGCCGAGAAGATCATCACCGACAACCGCGTGCTGTTCCACCGCGTGGCCAATACGCTGAACTACCTCGACATCAAGACCGTCGTCGTCTCCTGCGGCACCTGTTATGACCAGTTGCAGGGCTATGAATTCGAGAAAATCTTCCCCGGCTGCCGCATCGTCGACATCCACGAATACCTGCTCGAGAAGGGCGTCAAGCTCGAGGGCGTCAACGGCGTGCGCTACATGTATCACGACCCCTGCCACAGCCCGATGAAGCAGCAGGATCCGCTGAAGACGGTCAACAGCCTGCTGTCGACGGCGGACGGAACGAAGATCGAGAAAAACGATCGCTGCTGCGGCGAATCCGGCACGCTGGCCATTTCACGCCCGGACATCTCGACCCAAGTCCGCTTCCGCAAAGAAGCCGAGATGACCAAGGGCGCCGACAAGTTGCGCGCCGACGGCTTCAAGGGGGAAGTGAAGGTGCTGACCTCGTGCCCGTCCTGCCTGCAGGGCCTGACACGCTACAACGACGACAGCGGCACCGACGCCGATTACATCGTCGTCGAGATGGCGCGCCACCTGCTGGGCGAGAACTGGATGCCGGACTATGTCGCGAAGGCGAACGACGGCGGCATCGAGCGCGTGCTGGTGTAAGCGGCGGCGACGGACCAACGGAGAAGAACGATGAGCATCACGGTTCCCGGCTGCGTGCTGTGCCAAACCCCCGGCGGCGAGGTATTGCATCAGGGCCGGCAGTTTCGCGTCGTGCTAGTCGACGATGCACTCTACCCAGGTTTTTGCCGCGTGATCTGGACTGACCACATGAAGGAAGTCACCGATCTGAACGAACTCGACCGCATGCTGCTGATGGACGTGCTGTGGCAGGTCGAGCACGTGGTGCGCGAAGTGATGCAACCTGAAAAAATCAACCTCGCTTGCTTCGGCAACGTGGCGCCGCACCTGCACTGGCACGTGATCCCGCGCTACACCGACGATGCGCATTTCCCGCAGCCGTACTGGGGCCAGAAGCAGCGCGAGCCGTCTCCGGCATCGTTGCAGGCGCGTGCCGAGCGCCTGCCCGCATTGCGTGCAAAAATGCAGCAACGACTAGCTACTTATCTCTGAATCCCGAGAGTCATTCCGTGAGCACCACCCGCATCCCCACCGCGCTGACCCTGCACAAGGCGTCGCGCACCCTCGAAATCACCTTCGACGATCGTAGCTACGAACTGTCGTTCGAGTTCCTGCGCGTGATGTCGCCGTCGGCCGAAGTGCGGGGCCACGGCCCCGGGCAGGAGACCCTGCAGACCGGCAAGCGCAACGTCGACATCAAGGGCATCGAGCCGGTTGGCCACTATGCGATCCGCCCGGTGTTTTCTGATGAACACGACAGCGGCCTCTACACCTGGGACTTCCTGTACGAGCTGTGCATCGACCATGACAAGCTGTGGGAAGCCTACCTGCAGCAGCTGGAAGCGGCCGGTTACACCCGTGAATCGGGCCGGGATGCGACCATGGTCGCCGCCGGTGGCGGCGGCTGCTCGCGTCACTGAGATCGCGCCGCCGGGGTCACCCCGCTGAGGTCACGCCGGTGCGGCCGCGTCCCGGCGATCGCAGCGCCGGCCACGCATGGCGCTTCTCGTGCTCCCGACCGAGTGCGCCCGCCGGCGCCCGGTCGCCCGGCAGGACGGCGACCGTTTTGCCCGACACCCGCTTGTATAATGAGCGCCACCCGCATTTCAGCTGCATTTCGCGCATCGCCATGACCCAGACCCATTTCGGCTTCCAGCAAGTCCCTGAAGAACAGAAAGTGAAGAAAGTCGCCGAGGTCTTCCATTCGGTCGCGGCCAAATACGACGTGATGAATGACCTGATGTCGGCCGGGCTGCACCGGCTGTGGAAGGCGTTCACGATTTCACAAGCCGCGATCCGCCCCGGCTTCAAGGTGCTCGACATCGCGGCCGGCACCGGTGACCTGACCAAGGCCTTTGCGAAGCGCGCCGGCCCGAGCGGCGAGGTCTGGCATACCGACATCAATGAATCGATGCTGCGCGTTGGCCGTGACCGCATGATCAACCACGGCCTCGTGCTGCCGACGCTGATCTGTGACGCCGAAAAGCTGCCGTTCCCGGACAATTATTTCGACCGCGTGTCGGTCGCCTTCGGCCTGCGCAACATGACGCACAAAGATCAGGCGCTGGCCGAGATGCGCCGCGTGCTGAAACCCGGCGGCAAGCTGCTGGTGCTGGAATTCTCGAAAGTCGCCGCACCCCTGCAAAAGCCCTACGACATCTATTCGTTCAAGGTGCTGCCGTGGCTGGGCCAGAAGATCGCCAATGATGCGGAAAGCTACCGCTACCTGGCCGAGTCGATCCGCATGCACCCGGACCAGGAGACGCTGAAGGGCATGATGCAGGACGCCGGGCTCGATCGCGTCGATTACTTCAACCTGACCGGCGGCGTCGCTGCGCTGCACGTGGGCGTCAAGCTCTGACGCTCTCATGCTGAAGCTTCCGTTCTTCGGGACGCCGGTCGTGGCGACCCTCAACCACCTGTTGTCGCGCCAGCCGGCGCTGGCGGCGAAGCTGGCCGCGCATGCCGGCAAGGTTGCGGCGATCGATGCCGGACTGCTGCAGCTGGCGCTGCGTGTCGGCGCCGACGGACTGCTGCAGGATGCGGCCGTCGCCGATGGCGAGGCCGCCATTGCGGCAAGCGCGAATGCCGCGAACGGAGCTAACGCCATCAACGGCATCAACGTCACCAACGTCACCATCCGCATCAACCCCGCCGACCTGCCGCAAATCCTTGCCGACATGAGCCGCGCCTTCGCCTACGTGAACATCAGCGGCGACGCCGAATTCGCGAAGTCGATTTCCGATGTGGCCAACGGCCTGCACTGGGAAGTTGAGGAAGACCTCGCGCCGCTGGTCGGCGACATCGCCGCGGTGCGCATCGCGCAAGCCGGCCGTGAAGCGGTCGCGGTGGTGAAGACCGGCGGCCGCAAGCTGGCCGAGAACGTCGCCGAATACCTGCTCGAAGAAAACCCGACGCTGCTGTACCGCTCGGCAGGCGAAGCTTTCGCCGCTGACGTCGCCGTGTTGCGCGACGATGTCGAGCGCCTCGCCAAGCGCATTGCGCTGCTGGACAAGCAGATGCCGTCGACCACCGGGGGGCAGCCATGATCCGCCGCCTGTGGCGCGTGGCCAAGATCGCGCGGGTCGCGCTGCGCCATGGCCTCGACGAGATCGTGTTGTCCAGCGACCGCCTGCCGCCGAAGCTGAAGCTGCTGTCGGCACTCTTCTTCTGGCGTGACCTGTCTGCGCCGCGCGGCGTGCGCCTGCGCCGCGCGCTCGAAGAACTGGGCCCGATTTTCGTGAAGTTCGGCCAGGTGCTGTCGACGCGGCGCGACCTGCTGCCGGCCGATATTGCTGACGAGCTTGCGCTGTTGCAGGATCGCGTGCCGCCGTTCCCGTCGGCGCTGGCCATTGACGAGATCACGCGTGCGCTCGGCCAGCATCCGGAACAGTTGTTTGCCAGCTTCTCGCGCGAGCCGGTCGCGTCGGCGTCGGTCGCGCAGGTGCACTTCGCGACGCTCAAGGATGGCACCGAGGTCGCGGTCAAGGTGCTGCGCCCGGGCGTCAGGCGCGCGATCGAGAGCGACCTTGCGCTGATGAAGGTCCTGGCCGACTGGCTGCATCGCTCGTCCGCCGACGGCCGCCGCTTGCGTCCGCGCGACGTCGTCGCCGAGTTCGACAAATACCTGCACGATGAAATCGACCTGATGCGCGAAGCGGCCAATGCGAGCCAGTTGCGTCGCAACTTCGCCGATGGCTCGCTGCTGCTGGTGCCTGAAATTCACTGGGATTACTGCGCCGAATCGGTGATGGTGATGCAGCGCATGAAGGGCATCCCGATTTCGCAGACCGCAAAGCTGGTCGAGGCGGGCGTGGATTTGAAGAAGCTGTCCAGCGACGGCGTCGAGATCTTCTTCACGCAAGTGTTCCGGCACGGCTTCTTCCACGCGGACATGCATCCGGGGAATATCCTTGTATCGATCGAGCCCGAGAGTTTGGGCCGCTACATCGCGCTCGACTTCGGCATCGTCGGCACGCTGAACGATTTCGACAAGGATTACCTCGCGCAGAACTTCCTTGCTTTCTTCCGCCGCGACTACAAGCGCGTCGCGCACGCGCACATCGAATCCGGCTGGGCGCCGAAGGAAACGCGCGTCGACGAGCTGGAGTCGGCGGTGCGCGCCTGCTGCGAGCCCATCTTCGACCGGCCACTGGCGCAGATCTCGTTCGGGCAGGTGCTGCTGCGCCTGTTCCAGACCTCGCGCCGCTTCAACATCGAGATCCAGCCGCAGCTGGTGCTGCTGCAAAAAACCCTGCTGAACATCGAGGGACTCGGCCGCCAGCTCGACCCCGAACTCGATTTGTGGAAGACGGCCAAGCCTATCCTTGAAACCTGGATGGGCGAGCAGATCGGCTGGCGCGGGCTGGTCGACAAGCTCAAGGTCGAGGCGCCACTATGGGCGCACATTCTGCCCCAGCTGCCGCGACTGGCGCAGCAGGCGCTGGCGCTGCAGGTGCAGGCGCCGCGCGACGGTCAGGAGCAGCTGCTCAAGCGCCTGATCGCCGAGCAGCGCCGTACCAACCGGCTGATCGAGATCGCCGTCTATTTCGGCGGCGGCTTGCTGGCCGGCTTCCTCGCGGTGCAACTGTTCTTCCGCTGGTACGAGACTTTCTACTGAGGCGGCCATTAAGGGGCAGAGGAGGCCGTCGGTCCTCCTCGGGTCGGTCCTCCTCTATAATCCCCGCCATCTTCGGGCGTTCGCCGCAGGGCCGCCGTTCCATCGCTTTCGCTGCCTGACATGAATACTCTGCTCTGGTTCGTCATCCTTTACTGGGTCATCTCGGTGGGCATCGGCCTGTACGCGGCGCGCTATGTGAATTCGTCGAGCGACTTCGCGCTGGCCGGCCGCTCGCTGCCGATGTATGTGGTCACGGCCACGGTGTTCGCGACCTGGTTCGGCTCCGAGACCGTACTCGGCATCCCGGCCACCTTCCTGAAGGAAGGGCTGGGGGGCGTCGTGTCCGACCCCTTCGGTTCGTCGTTGTGCCTGGTATTCGTCGGCCTGTTCTTTGCGCGCAAGCTGTACCGGATGAACCTGCTGACCATCGGCGACTTCTACAAGCAACGCTACGGCCGCACGGTCGAAGTGCTGGTGACGCTGTGCATCGTGGTTTCCTACCTCGGCTGGGTCGCCGCGCAGATCAAGGCGCTGGGGCTGGTGTTTTCGGTCGTGTCCGGCGGCTTTATCACGCCCGAGGCCGGCATGCTGATCGGCGCCGGCAGCGTGCTGATCTATACGCTAATGGGTGGCATGTGGTCGGTCGCGATCACCGATTTCCTGCAAATGATCATTATCGTCGTCGGCATGCTGTACATCGGCTGGGAAGTGGCGGGCATGGTCGGCGGCGCCGGCGCTGTCATCAGCCATGCCGCAGAGGCTGGCAAGCTGGAGTTCTGGCCGGCGCCGACTGCGCGTGAAATGCTGTGGTTCTTCGCCGCAGCGATCACGATGATGCTGGGCTCGATTCCGCAGCAGGACGTGTTCCAGCGGGTGTCGTCGTCGCGCACCGAGCAGATCGCCGGCAGGGCCTCGGTGCTGGGCGGCGTGCTGTACTTCATCTTCGCGTTCGTGCCGATGTTCCTCGCGTACTCGGCCACCATGATCGACCCCGACATGGTCAACAGCCTGATCGATGTGGATCCGCAAAAGATCCTGCCCACCCTGATCATGACCAAGGTGCCGGTACTGGCGCAGGTGATGTTCTTCGGTGCGCTGCTGTCGGCCATTAAGAGCTGCGCCAGCGCGACCCTGCTGGCACCGTCGGTGACCTTCACTGAGAACATCATGAAGGAAATCCTCCCGAACCAGAGCGATCGTCAATTCCTGCTGACGATGCGCATCGTGGTGCTGACCTTCACCGCCGTCGTGACCGGTTTTGCGCTCAATACCGACGCCAGCATCTTCAAGATGGTGGAAAACGCCTACAAGGTGACGCTGGTCGCCGCGTTCGTGCCGCTGGTGTTCGGCCTGTACTGGAAGCGCTCGACCAACCAGGGCGCGTTGGCGTCGATCCTGCTTGGACTGGCCAGCTGGATCAGCTGCGAGGTCGTCGCGCCGGAAGGCCTGTTCCCGCCGCAGCTGGTGGGCGTGCTGGCCGCATTTGCCGGTATGATCGCCGGTTCGCTGCTGCCACAATGGCAACGTCAGGCCAGTGCGGCAGCGGCCTGAGGGGCCGCTGCCGTTCCAGCTTGCCAATTCCCTGCCGCCTGCGGCCTTCCTGACCTGAAACCCTGCGGAAAACCTTTATAATTCAAGGTTTTCGAAATTTTGCAGGGAGTAAGCACCATGCCTATCTACGCGTATCGCTGCGATGCCTGCGGCTTCGCCAAGGACGTGCTGCAGAAAATCGCCGATGCCCCGCTGACGGATTGCCCCGAATGCGGCAAGGCCGAGTTCAAGAAGCAACTGACCGCTGCCGGTTTCCAGTTGAAGGGCACCGGCTGGTACGTGACGGATTTCCGCAATGGCGGCAGCGGCGGTGCATCGCCGAAGACCGATTCGTCGGCCGGCTCGTCGTCGTCCGCCTCATCATCGCCGGCGTCATCGGCATCAGCATCGGACTCGTCGTCCGGTAGCAGCGCGTCGCCCTCGGCCAACGACAGCAAGCCGGCCACCGCCAGCAACTGACGCCCATGCGCAAATACTTCATCACCGGCCGGCTGGTGCTCGTGCCCCTCGTGATCACGCTGTGGGTGCTGAACCTCATCATCGGCATGCTGGACCAGTCGCTGCTGTTGCTGCCGCCCGAGTGGCGGCCGGAATCGCTGTTCGGCTTCCACCTGCCGGGCTTCGGTACGGTGGTGACACTGCTCATCATCCTGGTGACTGGCCTGGTCACCCGCAACATCATCGGTACGCGCCTGCTCGGCCTGTGGGAATTGCTGCTGCAGCGCATCCCGGTGGTCAGCTCCATCTATTCGAGCGTCAAGCAGGTGTCCGACACGCTGCTGTCTTCGTCCGGCAATGCGTTCCGCAAGGCGCTGCTGGTGCAGTACCCGCATGCGGGAAGCTGGACCATTGCGTTCCAGACCGGCGTGCCCGGCGGCGATGTGAAGGAGCACCTGCACGGCGACTACATCAGCGTCTACGTGCCGACCACGCCGAACCCGACCTCCGGCTTTTTCCTGATGTATCGCCGCGAAGACGTCATCGAGCTCGAGATGAGCGTCGATGAAGCGCTGAAATACATCGTGTCCATGGGCGTCGTCGCGCCGCCGCCGAGCAAGAAGGCGCATCCGGCGACTCCCGAAGCCCCCGAGGCGACCTCCCACTGATTACTGAAACCGAGACTGAAAACATGTCAATGCGTACAAACTATTGCGGCCTGACCACCGAGGCCCTGATGGGCCAGACCGTCAGCCTGTGCGGCTGGGTGCACCGTCGTCGTGACCATGGCGGCGTGATCTTCATCGACCTGCGCGATCGCGAAGGCCTGGTGCAGGTCGTCTGCGACCCGGATCGTGCCGAGATGTTCAAGGCTGCCGAAGCGGTGCGCAACGAGTTCTGCCTGCGCATTACCGGCCTGGTGCGCGCGCGCCCGGCCGGCACCGAGAACGCCGGACTGACCTCGGGCAAGATCGAAGTGCTGTGCCATGAACTCGAAGTGCTGAACGCATCGGTGACGCCGCCGTTCCAGCTCGACGACGACAACCTGTCCGAGACCACCCGACTGACGCACCGCGTGCTCGACCTGCGCCGTCCGCAAATGCAGAACAACCTGCGCCTGCGCTACCGGGTTTCGATGGAAGTGCGCAAGTTCCTCGACTCGAACGGC
>JACCDU010615129.1_pt1 | contig 23684 bp, 30 predicted proteins | sample 7446081 | NCBI WGS metagenome assembly JACCDU01 (sample SAMN15323447, study PRJNA562643) | freshwater metagenome | isolation source: river surface water | place: USA:Blue River Watershed | collected 2017-08-17
GTGTGCGGACTAATTTTTTGGTTTTTTATTATGTAAACCTGCATCATACATTTCAGCAAAATATTCAGATTTTCGTAAAAGTGAAATTTGCAAAATTTTTCAGATTTTGGCGGTACGAAACCTGATATACTATAACCATGAAGATCACACACAAGTATGCATGTGGCTGCCAGGATAACTGTCCTTGCAAGTCAGAACAACAGCCTAGCTAATCTGATTTAGCTTTTTTACAGCATATTCATGACGGTATCTGTCATTGAATGCTCTTTGATAACGTAGAAAACTTTCTCTACGATAGTTATATTCTGATATCCGTGGATAAGGGTTTGACGCATTTCTCAGCGGTACATTAAAGTGATCCTTAGCTGCAGCATATGCCAAACCTCTAACATACTTATCCTTGACTTCGAAATAGTATTTGAGATATAGGAAGAATCGCTTAATTGGGGTCATAGCTAATTATATCAGGTTTGCTAGGTTTGGATAAAAATCGGGGTACATAATCAGCTCTGCTGATGCAAAAAGGCCAAACCTTCTTCTGACTACCAATGTCCAACAGGACACGTAGCTTGCTTGAGGGTAGATTTAAGTTTCATAAAACATCCACATTTCTTACATTTGGCCAAACGCTTATTGAAGAATGGGCAGGTATTGCATATAGCCAACCTTGATTCAATAAGTTCTCTATCCGACCTAGGTTGGTTTGGATCAAACAAATCAAGAAACTCTACATCTCCATTTTCTTTCATATCTAGATTATATCAGGTATAGGGTTTGGGGCTTGTGGGATATAAGGTTTGGAAGCATATTAGGTATACTAGGGTTTATTGCATATATTGCACATTTTGTGGTTTGTTATGCATGGGTCCTCTATTAATCCGACGAGCTTATACCGCCGATTTTTTAAAAAGCTTTATATAATTGTTACATTATGTCAGTTGAAACGTGGATTGGAATCATCGTCGGAATCTCAACCCTTATTACATCCGCTGGACTTGGTGTCCGCTGGCTCGTAAAACATTATTTCGACGAAATGAAAGCAGAGCTTAAGCCAAATAGTGGATCCAGTATGAAGGATCAGGTAACACGGCTTGAAGCTAGAACCGAAAAGCTAGAAGGTAAAATCGACGATCTTTACGACAAATTAATCGAATATCTAGCAAATAATCCTAAAAGAACTACTAGAACTAAAAAAGATTAATATATATAATATATAAGATATCTTAACTAGCTAGTTACTATCTAATAAATAATAAATAATATACTACCAGCCTTTGATTCGTTGTCAAGTGTTTTTTTGATAACTCTTTTATAACGATTATTGTTACATATATAATAAATGAATAATCTTCGTATTTCTTGACTATTTTTCGAATTATATTCTGATACGTTATAATTTCGTTACCTTTTATGTTATACTTTTATTCTGACTAGCACTTAGGATGTCTCTCATACCCACCACCTGAGTGCTAGTCTTTTTTATCTTTTTAATGCTATAATGTAAGAACTATGACATCTTGCTGCGGTCCTGACTTTATTGGTGCTAATCCAACCACTATTAAGTGGCAAATTGTAAGGGGAGATACATCTCCTTTGCGTGTTGAATTTTACCAGGACGACGAAGTTACCCCATATGATACAAGCGATTGGGAGTTTCAAGCTACTGCCTATGATTTTAAGGGCGAAGCACTAGATGAATTAGAAGTTGAGGCTGGCAACGGATATGTGAACATCACAGCACCAGCAGAAATTACTGAACTATGGGGTACTGGCTTTAATCCTATAGTTGCAGAACTAGCTTTTGATCTCCAAGTAACGATTGATAGCGACACTGTATGGACTCCTGTTATTGGAACAATTAGTGTGCTTGGAGACGTTACAGGAGGAAGTTTATAATGCCAACCGTAAAAATTGTACCATTCCCTGGGGTACCAGGACCTACAGGGCCACAGGGTCCACGTGGATATCAGGGAGATACAGGTTTAACAGGTCCAATGGGGCCAACTGGAGCAACTGGACCAGCAGGAGATGGTGGTGGGCCTAAATATTGGACAGCTCCCAACGATAGTCTTTATGAAATTCACCAGGCATCTGGAGGCATTGAGGTAATCACAGAAGCACAAAACTATCACAGTGAAATGGTCACGGTATCAGTTAATCAATATGCTTCATCAGTAATTGAAGTGGATGTGTCTTCTACTCTAAACACTATTTTTACAGATATTGCTAATGGCACACATTTTAGAGTTATGTATCTGTATATTAATAATCAGTCTAGAATTTTTACTGTTGGGTATCAAAATGGAGAAAATCGTTGGGTTCTTTATGCACAGAATTATCTTGTGACTGTAAATGAGGGTGAATCCTATAGTCTAGATATTTATTATGGCGGTGCCCCAGTTGCTTGGTGGTCTGCAGATGAGCTGGGGATCAAAGAAGAGGCTGATTGGTGGAAATTCCGTGGTGCAAAAATTGAATACCACGCATACTCTACAGATTCTGGAACATTAATTGGAACAATCTATATTGCTCATGATGGCGGAGATCACAACGTTACACACATTGAAACTGGTAGTGGTGGAAATGATCTTGGCACTGTAATGTTATGGAAAAGACTGCCAAATACCTGGGAAAATGAAAGAAATCTTTACATGTATAGAGTAGATGGTGAGTCATCAACAACAAAAATTCAATGGACTGCACAAGTTTATTATGGACCAGAGTATTACGATTAGGAGAATGTAGTGGCTAAGATAAAAAGATTTGTAACTAGTGGTTTAGAAGGTAGGACCCTTAGTGATAGGTATGACGATCATTCATTCATTTATAACGATGAGGGGCTAGTTCAGTATTATGCAGAGAACAACGAAATGTCTGCAGTTCTTAAACCTGGAGCATTTTATGGGGCAGGAAATGATAGTGGCGATGCTCAGGGACTAAATACCATTAAGCTGATTCCAAATTATGATTCTGGAACAGATCAGTATATAATTATTGATCCAACTACTCCAAACCATGTTCATATTCGTGCTGGTGGAACAATAGATGCTTCAAATGCAGAGCTAATCTTGGGTGGAGAAAACACACATGTAAAAGTCACTGATAGTGGTAGTACCGTAGTAATAAATGCAAATGATATATCAATTAATTCTCAGGCATCACCATCTAGTTTAAATATAAATACATATAGTGGTGCTGTAGTGAATAGTGCAAGAACAGCACCCTATTCTGAAGAAAATAAAGTAGTGGCAACCCTTGGAGATATCGAAGCTCCTTTATCATCAGCAACTGCCTGGACACCATCTTTAACTGGAACAGGATTTGCTCAATCATCTAATCCAGCTACAGGAAATTATTATAAAATTGGAAATATGGTTTTTGTAAATATATATATTCCATTTACAAATGTTACAAATTTTGGTACTGGTCAATATAGCGTAAACCTTCCTCTAAATGCTGCACGTCATACAGATATTTTTGGTGGGTCAATTCATAACACTGGCTCACCTACTACTTTTTATAGCATAAAGGGACATCTTGAGCCAAACTCAAACTCTATGAGTCTCTGGTATATTTCAAGTACTGCATTGGATCAGCCAATTACTCACGCTGCACCAATTACCTTGAATGTTACAGATTTGATTCACATGAGCTTTGTGTATGAAGCAGCTAGTGCATAGTCTCGTGCTATAATAAACAGGGAGTAATTATGGCATATCCAGGTACATATAATTTTAATTATTACAAGGGAGATACCTTCGAATTTAAGGTATACCCCAAGACTTCTACTGGAACTGCCTTTGACCTAACCACCTATGACTCATCAAATGGTGGCAATGGAGCTGCCTTTACGCTATCTACTGCTCGTGGTGCAGCTGGTGTTGCATCTAAAGTTGTTTGTGTTGCAACAATTAGTTTGTCTGATAACTCAATTACATGCAGGGTTAGACCAACTGACGGTATACAGCTTAATGCAAATAATACTTATGTCTATGACGTTGAAATTAGCAAAGGTAGCGGATCTACAGCAACTGTTTATACACTATTGACTGGCTCAATTGAGGTTGAAGATCACGTAACTGGAGCTACGGCATAATGGCAGACGTTGTAATAGCATCAGATGATTTAGTTGTTTTGGGTGGCCCATCTAATATTACAGTAGAACTTGATATTGGTGCAGCAGGTGTTCGTGGTAGTCAAATTTTTACAGACAATGGAAAACCAACTAGTCCAGCTATTGAGTTTCCAGTACCACCACAGATTAATGACTTATATATTAACCTAGATCCATCAGATAACGAATACTTGTTTCTTTATCAGTACAAACTAGATAATGCTGTTCTTGGATGGACAAAGCTACTTAGGCTTATTCCTACAACTATTCTTTTTAATCCAGTACTTAAGTTTATTAATGGAGAAGCACACACATCGATTTATGTGCCAACTCTTGGTGCAACAGTAGATATTCGTGGAATATATTTCCCAATTTCAGGTACTCTAGAAAATGAAGAAATTGAGGGTATTGATCATAGAGATCTTAACGTTCAGTACTCAATTCTTTCTGATAAAGTATCTGCTACTTCTGCAGAGCTAATTAAAATTGATACAACATTTGATATCGAGTATTGGAATCCACTAACATCGTCATATGTAACTGTAAGTGGCTACAATTTTGGTTCTAGATATTTGTTTGCAAAGCTTAGAGTTGCAGAATTTACTGGCTCTCCACTAGCAGCAGCTTATATTAACGGATATAGAACTGTTGATCTAGTGCTAACTATTGCTGGAAGAACTGAGTCAGTTATTGACATTACTGGTATTACCGTTGCAAGCTTACCACTAAGCCCAGGATATCTAACAGTTCCAAATCACGGACTATCCCTAGGAAGTAGAATTGGATATCTGGCAAATGGTAACACTGCGATTACTGGACTAACTGATCAGACTGACTACTATGTAGCAGCAGTAATAAATGCAAACAATGTTGCAGTCACTGCTGATGGCGTAAACCCAATTGTATTTACTAATGCTTCATTTACTGGAACTCATTCAGTTGTTAAGGCAGGAGGAGCTATTTAAAAATGTCTGAAAATATTAAGCCAAATGCTACGCCAGTTTTTTATAACACCATTATTCCAAGTCTAGATGACAATGCCAATATTCAAGAGGCACTTAGAATGTACCACTATGGTACTGAAGATGGAAGCATTCCAGACGATTCTGGTAATCCAATTGGTGCTGAGTCTATTGCTGCATACCTTGGAGATCTTCAGGATCAAATAGATGGCATATCTATTGGTTCTACATACAGCATCTCTGAGCCAGTTACTACTGATAATGGTTTTATTTGGGTTGACGCTGATTCTGCAGCTCCAATTTTTGGAACCCCACCAGCTACAGTACCATCAGTTGCAAAGTATCAAAATGCTGCACCAACTACAGATCTTGAAGATGGTATGTTGTGGGTAGACAAGGACTCATCTCCACTTAAAATGTATGTATATGACTCAGGTACTACAACCTGGAGAGAGATTGGTGCATAATGACAATTAGTAATATTGGAAAGATTGCCTATATTTATAACAATGGTACCTGGTATCCAATTGCTGGTATGACTGATACGTCAGCAAATTTTGAATGGACTGGAACGCATGAATTTGATGACACAGTTACTTTGAACGGTGCATCAACTATTAATGGTGCAGTAACTGCCAAAAATGCAATTAATTATTTTACAAGTTCTGCAAATAGAGACTCTGCTATTCCCACTCCACAAAATGGAACAATTGCATATGTTGTTAGCAACTCCGTCCTTCAGCCACAATTTTATTATGGTGGACAGTGGAATATTGTTGGCAGCAATGCATTTTTAGACGAAAAGACCACATCCTATACACTGGCCTTGTCTGACGCAGGAAAAACCTTAGATCTTAATTTTTCAACATCTGGAACAATTACAATTCCATTAAATTCCAATGTTGCATTCCCACTTGGGACACAGCTTGCTTTTATTAGGTCTGGCACTGGTGCGGTAACTTTTGTTGGGCAAACATCTGGACTAAACTCTGTAACTATTTTGAGTAAGAACAGCAACAAGAGCATTGCAGCAAGATATACCCAGGCAATTCTTGTCAAAAAAGCAGAAAATACTTGGTATTTGTTTGGTGACTTAACAGTATAGGAGAATCATGCTAGGCATTGGTGGTAGGTTTGCAGGTGCCAAGGGCATGGTGCAGATGCCAAATCTTGCCAACTTGTCTCCTACCGCAGCTACAGCAGCTCTTAGTGCAGCAGGATTGCAATTAGGAACAGCGTCTGAAGTAGAATCGTCAAATTCTGGAGATAATGAAAAAGTCTTTTCTCAATCAGCTGTTGCAGGATCGTTAGTTGATTATGATTCAGTTATTAATTATTCTTATTATAGATATGTTCCGCCAGCAGTTGTTTATACTCTAGATACCGTAAAAATAGCAGACGGATCTCCATCTGTAGAAACTGGATGTAACAAAACTCCAAATTTACAAAATGCTTCTAATCAATATTACTATTGTACTAGAACACTAACTCCATACAAATATAAACTTTTGGCTAACGGTATTTGGGATGGGGTATCTTACGGAGGATATTTTACTGAATATTCTACTTGGGATTGTAGTCTCACTGCAAATCAATGTGGAAATAATCAAGTAAGCGTAACTGAAATTTCTAGAAGCTCGTGTATTGGTCCAGAAGGAAGTACTGGATATCAAAATGTTACTTATAGAAGAAACTATGTTTCTGGATCTCCATCTAATATTACATATACTGAACAGCAATATGGCTGTACAGTTCCAGTATCTAGATATGAAATTACTAGAAGCACATCAAGGGGACCGTGCAGCTCTTCTGGTGTTGGTGGATGTACTTGTGGTCAAAGAACGGTAACTACAACAATTATTTATAATACTGGTCCTAATGATACAATCACATCAACTGAGTGCTGTCCAAATTCTTCTACCCTAGTGAGAACTGCTAATTTTTATGACTCTTGTAATAATTCTACTAGCACAAGGCCATGTTCATATAGAGAATACTATGTTGATTGCCTAGGTAATGAAATTCCAGGAACTTCTACTAGATATTCTTGTACAGCAATTGCCTGTGGTTGCTCCAGTACTGCTGGACTAGTATCGTGTACATCCTGGAGTGGTATTGCATCTTCTGGAACATACGCTGCAACTAGAACCTGTACATATCGTAGACCAGACTGTACAACTTATACAGTGACTGAAACTCAGTGTGGTGGCTGTACAGCATGGGTAGGTTCTGGAAGGTGTACTTCTGGAAGACTATCCCAGACACGTACATGCTATAGATCAGACTGCAGTACTTATACAGAATCAAGAACAGTTTCGTGCTAAGAAAGGCATCTGGTATAATATATTAATGAGTGAAAAAACACATAAAACTTTTGTATTTATTACAGGCGAAGATATCTTCCATGCCTTTAAAATTGATGATAATGAGGCCACCGCTGGACTTATTGCAGGTATGAGATCGGATCCAGTCGTAATTGAAGTAACTGGTAATGAGCATGTTTTTGAGGAATCTGGCTGGAAGTTTATCGATGGAAAATTTGTCAAAAAAGAAATATATGATAATCCACCAATTATTTTTGATGAAGATGACTACGAGGTAGAATAATGGAAGAAAAGCTTAGTCCATATCAGCAGTGGAAAAAGAACCTTGGGGAAACACGTGTCTGGGATATGGTAAATCCAACTATTGAGCGTGTTCCAAAAGAAATAGCACAAGCAAGATATGATATTTGTAAAGAGTGTCCATTTCTTCTAGCAACTACTCAGTGCTCTAAGTGTGGTTGCTTTATGAAGGCAAAAGTTAAATTACCTAAAGCAGAATGCCCAATTCATAAGTGGGATCAATTTAACCAGGATAGTGAGATAGCCACTGCTTGATTGCTTTATGATTTACCCAGGCACTCCAGTTTGTGCCTTTAGCTGACATGTGGTATGCAATCTTTGCATTGGTTAGTGGATCAAACAAATCCCTGTTATTGGATAGTCCATACTTTTCTCTACGATCTGGCCCCATAGATCCAGTCATATTAATTTGAAACAGACCATAGCAGTTGCTAGATGAATTAAAAGCATAGGGTCTTCCAGTAGATTCTTGCATTGCTACTGCCCATGCCATTTTTAGTTCTTTTCCACGGAATCCAGCCTCATGCAAAATATCTTTTAGTTGTGTTGCAGAAAAGGCAAACTTTCTTTTTTCTGGATTTAGCTCTGGCCTAGTTTCAATAATCTTAATGCTATTGAGTCGCTCAAACCTTGATATATTCTCTATTAGATTACCAGTGCTACGATTGGATAGTGTTTGCGTTACTATTTTGTTATAATTATGGCTAATGTCAGCGGTAGATGGTAAAGATACAATACCCAAGCAAATAGCAGTAAAGGCACCCAAATATAAATACTTATTCGACAATAGGTAGCTCCAAAATTCTTATAAATTTAATATCTGTATCTTCAAATACCTGATCATCTAAAGATATAATTTCAGTTCTATCGCCCTTGTCAAATCCAGAATGAATAATCTTATTATCACCAAGATAAATGGCTGAGTGGTGGAAATTTTTGTATCCATTTTGTCTAAAAACTACAATGTCCCCAGGCTGTGGATTTTTAATCTTAGGTTTTAGCAATCCCTGCTTACTTGCTGAATGTGGAAGCTCTATGCCCAAGCCTTCATAAAACCATACAACAAGTCCAGAGCAATCCCATCCTCTTGGAGTAGATCCACTAAAAACATACCATGTTTTCTTAGAATATTGTTTAATTTCTACAATTCTTTCAGCAATAGCTTTTTTATTTTCAAATTGCTGTTGTCTAATTTTTTGTTCTGCCAACTCCCTGGCTTTTTGAGCAGCTACTTCTGCTTCCATTTTTGTTTGTTCTCTTTGAAAACCAATTAGGGTCTGAATAAACGAAGAACCAGGCGAAACCTGGCTAAAAGCAGCTGGGGTAGGTTGAATATTATGATTATCAGAATAGCCAACTGAAGCTGAGCAGCTTACCAGAATAATACTTAAAGTGCTTACTGTTGCAAGTCTTTTCATACTGCACCTCCTATAAAGCACAAAAACACCTTGTTGAAGGGTGTTGTCTAAAAAGTATACCACTTTTTGACTCCTTTGGCAAGTTTAATGTTGTGTTATAATTAAAGCTATGGCTAGAAGCTCAGGATATTCAGTTGGAAATACCCCACCCAGAGTCACATGGACGGTAGTTCGTGGGGATACTGCTGCATTTAAGGTTTATGTAACAGATGATGCCAAGCAGCCACTCAATATCCCAGATTGGAACATTGAAATGGAAATTAAGAGACCAAATCTACCAATCAATAAAGGTATTATTACTGATGATGCCACACTAATCTTTACACTTACTCCCGAAGCAGACCCAGATGATCTTGCAGGAGAGTTTACTGTATCATTAACAGCAGAACAGTCTGGAGAGCTAGAGACTGGAGATATCTTCGATATTGAGCTTTCAAATGTTGGTCGTGAGACAGTCTGGACAGTTGCCCAAGGCAGCATGATAATTCTTGAGGACGTAACAAACTAATGGCTAAAGCTGTTATTGATAATATATCTAATGGCCAGGTACGAAGAATTGCCACCTCAGACTACTCAAGATCAAAAATTATTTATAGGCCAGGAAGAGCTGTAATTACAGGTACCATTCCTTTCCGTGTTAAATTTACTAATATTGGTATTCCAGGATATGGTCCAGGTAATGTGCCACCTATCGGCATCGCTATTATTGGCTTTAACAACTATATTCTTTAGTAATCTGTTATAATGTAAGTTATGGCAAAAGTTTCTATTCCATCCATCAAGACACGTTTCGAGACAGGCGATAGGCCTACTGGCGAGGACTATGTAGACCTTATTGATACCCTAGCTGCACAATCTACTGAACTCGGAACTTCTGGAAATAATGATCATGTAATTGCTGGAATTGAAAACTTTACTGTTATTGACTCTTTCAGTGCTACTGAGTGGAGACTAGTAAAATATATGGTTTCTGTCTCAAAGACAACTGGAGGCGATAACAAGTTTTACGCTACAGAATTCTCCATACTGATTGACGGTACAAATATTAACGTTGCTGAGTATGGAGTTATAGACAATGATGGGAATATGGGCACCGTTAGCGTCTCTAGGAATGGAAGTACTGTCTCATTAGACTTTACCCCACTTCCGACTGTTAGACCAGTTACAGTGCGTTTTGCACGAGTTGGTCTAAAGGCATAATTCAAGGAGATAACAAATGGCAACAGTAACCAAAGACTTTAGAATAAAGTCTGGTCTAGTTGTTGAAGGTACAAATGCTACCGTTAACGGCTCAGACCTAATTACAGAGGACGCTATTACTGGCGGTACTCAAACAAACATTTCAGTAACATACGATGCAGTAAATAAGGTTGTTAACTTTGCTGCTGAGAACGGAGTTGCTGATTCTAATACTGATAACCTTGCTGAAGGTACAACTAATCTATATTTTACAGATGAAAGAGCACAAGATGCAGTAGGAACTCTAATTGCAAATGGAACTCAGGATGGTATTTCTGTAACTTATGATGATGCCAACGCAAAGCTGAACTTCAATGTAAATGATCCAACCATTACAATTAGTGGTGACGTAGATGGTTCTGCTACCATGACAAATCTTGGTAATACTACCATCGAAGTAACTCTAGATACTGTAAATTCAGCAGTTGGAACATATGGAAGCACAACTGCGATTCCAGCCATTACAGTAGATGCTAAGGGTAGAGTGACCAATGTTACAACAAACTCAATTTCTACAACGCTAGGAATTGCTGGAGACACTGGAACTGATAGCGTATCTCTTGGTACAGATACTCTTACATTCTCTGGTGGAGAAGGTATCGATGTAGCAGTTACTAATAATACAGTAACAGTTGCTGCAGAAGATGCAAGCACTACCAATAAGGGTGTTGCTTCGTTTAATACTGATAACTTTACAGTAAGCAGCGGAGCAGTTTCTGCTAAGTCAGCAACCCTAGGTTCATCTACAATTACTCTTGGTAGCACTACAAACAGCCTATCTGGACTTCAGTCACTAGATGTAGATAACATCTCAATTGATGGTAATACTATTAGCTCAACTGATACTAATGGAGACATTCACCTAAGTCCAAATGGAACTGGTGCTGTTAATGTTAATTCTTCAAGAATTACAAACCTTTCTGCTCCAGATGCTTCAACTGATGCTGCAACAAAGGCATACGTTGACTCTGTAGCTGAAGGTCTTCACATTCACGAATCAGCAGTTGCTGCTACAACTGGGAATATTACTTTTAGTGGTATCTCAGATCCAACCTATGATGGAGTAACACTACAGGCAACCCAGCGACTTCTTGTAAAGAGTCAAACAAATGCAGCAGAGAATGGTATTTATGTTCTTGGAGGATCTGCTCCTGCATATACCCTTACTCGTGCAACAGACTTTGATGCTCCAGCAGAAGTAGATGGTGGTGACTTTGTTTTCGTAACTGGTGGAAACACTTATGACAATACTGGATGGGTGCAAACATCAACTAGCGTAGTAACAATTGGAACAGACCCAATTAACTTTACTCAGTTCTCTGGTGCTGGTACATATACAGCTGGAACTGGTCTAGACCTTAATGGAACAGAGTTTGTTCTTGACTTATCTGAAGTCGATACAACTACTCTTCCAGAAGGAACAAACCTATACTACACTGATGAAAGAGTAGATGACCGTGTCTCTAACCTAATTGTTGGTGGTACAGGAATTAGTTCTACCTATAATGATAATGCTGGTTCGCTAACTCTAGCTGTAGACTTTACAGAGTTTAGCACAACCAACGTTACAGAAGGAACTAACCTTTACTTTACTGACCAGAGAGCATTTGATGCAGTTGACGGCTCTTCAACAATTAACTTTGTTGAGGTAGAGCTTAACAGCATTGCTAAGCAAGTAGCTGCAACATATACTACAACTGGTGGATCTGCAGAGACAGCCTTTGCATTCCCAGACACCTACCGCTCTGGTAAGTTCTTGGTTAAGCTAGCTCGTGGAACCCATACAGAGGTATCTGAAATTCTAGTAACCCTAGACACTTCTGACAATATTGCAATCACTGAGTATGCAATTGTTGGAACCAATGGGTCTCTGGGAACAATCTCAGCAACTTATGACGGAATCAATGAGGATGTGCTAATTACAGTTAACACTCCATCAGCAACTAACGTCAAGGTTGTTGGAACGATTATTGAATAATAAGGAATAGGCAGTGGCTACAGACAACAAAGACTTTAAAGTAAAGCATGGTCTTCAGGTAACTGAGGGCGGTAGCTTTGGAGGAACTGTTACTGTAGCCACTCCTACTCTTGCAACACATGCAGCAACAAAAGAATATGTAGATGCTAAGCCAGGTGGGTATATAGTTTCTGAAACACCACCAGCTTCTCCTACTGAAGGAGCAGGATGGTACAAATCTTCTACTTCTCAAACATATATTTATTATGATGGTTTTTGGGTTGAGGAAGGTAATGGAACTGGTGGAGCTACAGGACCAACTGGACCACAGGGCCCTACTGGACCAACAGGTGCAACTGGACCAACTGGTCCAACTGGTGCCACTGGGCCAACTGGACCTGCAGGTTTAGACCTTGTTTTACCAAGTCAGCAAAATAATGCTGGAAAGTATTTGACAACTAATGGTACTAGTACAAGCTGGGCAGATGTTGTTACTGAAGTAACATCGGCAATAGTAGATTCAGCACCAGGAACACTAGATACTTTAAATGAATTAGCTGCTGCATTGGGTGATGATGCAAATTTTGCTACAACTATTACAAATTCCTTGAGTGGCAAAGCTTCACTTACTGGAACAGAAACATTAACAAATAAAACATTAACAAATTATAGTGTTATTGGACAAACGAAAGAAGATATTTTAATATCTACAACTGGTTTTTCGGGGTACACGTATGATGTCATGAGCGATGGTGTGCAATTTATTAATGCTAACTCTACTGCAAATGGAACTATTAATTTTAGAGGAAATAATTCTACAACCATAAATGATTTTATGGCGACAAATCAATCCATAACGTGTGTATTATTGATTACTAATGGCTCAACAGCATTTTATCCAAATGCATTTCAAATTGATGGAAATTCAATTGTTCCAAAATGGCAGGGTGGCACTGCCCCAACCTCTGGAAATACTAATTCTATTGATGCTTATACTTTTACAATATTAAAGACAGCCTCAGCAACCTATACCCTATTAGCCTCTCAGACCAAGTTTGCCTAGGAGATTAAATGCCAAAATTAGGAACTGTTAGTGGTGGCTTAGCTTTTGGTAAGGGATTTGATCCATTACCAGTTTGGATATCTCAGTCTATTTCTACTGCAATGACTGTTGGTGTTGCCTATAGCAATACTGTTTCTGCATCTGGTGCAACTTCATATTTTGTTTCGTCTGGATCTTTACCGCCAGGACTTTCATTAAATGTCAGTACTGGCGTTTTATCAGGCACTCCATCAAATGCTCAAGCATTCAGCTTTAAGATTGGTGCCAGAAGTCGTGACGGATTATTCATAGAAACATCAACAGCTTCTGGCAACGTTCAAAGTCCAAAACCGACAGTTTCTGGTGGAACACTTTCTTCAGATTCAACTTATTATTATAGAACATTTACTGCTGATGGAACTTTTTCTATTAGTGGAGCATCTCTTACTGCAGAATTCTTTTTAGTTGGCGGTGGTGGTGCAGGACAAAGAAATAATACAGCTGGTGGAGGTGGAGGTGGTGGAAGATATACCAACTGGACTAGTGCTTTAGTGTCTACAGGCTCACATTCAGTAACTATTGGTGCTGCAGGTCTTGGTGGTGCAAACCAAACTGCAGCTGGTGGAAATACATCTGTTGGCTCTTTAGCTACAGCCCTAGGTGGAGGGGCTGGTAGCAGTTTTACGGGCGGTGCATCAACATTTAATGGCGGCAGTGGCTCTGGTACAGGAGACTTCGGTGGAGCTGGTGGTGGAGGAGGAACATCTGCTGTAGGGTCTAGTGGAAATGCCAATAATTCTGCAAGCCCAGTTGGTGGTAATGGTGGTGCTGGAATTGCATTTTCTACTATGGGAATTAACAGTACAAATGTTCCCTCAATTGGTGCTGCTACTCATTTTGGTTCTGGTGGTGGTGGTGGATGTCTTGGATCATCTGCTAATCGTAGTGGTGGAACAGTTGGACAAGGTGGCACTGGTGCTGGACGAGGTGGCAAATTCCAAAATGGTGCTACAAGTGCAACAATGTGGGGTTGTGGTGGTGGAGGTAATGGAAACTTCACTAACGCTGGTAACGGTTTTCAGGGTATAGCGATAATCAGATATCTAAAATCAGCAGTTGACTAATTAGTAATGATATAATAAAAGTGGCCCCTGCCCTAATTACAATGCTATAATATTCCTATGCCAGTTATTGATTTTCCTAATTCCCCTACCGTAGGACAAACTTTCACATCTGGCACACGTACATGGTCTTGGGATGGAACTTCTTGGAATCTGGTTATAACTGGCGTTACAGGTCCAACTGGTTCAACTGGTTCAACTGGTCCCACAGGTCCAACTGGACCAACAGGGCCAATTCCATTTAATTATCTTGGTGATTATTTAAACACAACTCAATATGAAGTTGGAGATGCTGTTACTTATGATGGTTCATTATGGAAATTAGTTAATGCTCTTCCTGGTGCTGGCTACCCTCCAGATCCATCAGAAGACTGGACACTTGTGGTTGCTGGTGGAATAGATGGACCTACAGGTCCTACTGGATCTCAGGGCAGTATTGGGCCAACTGGACCTACAGGTCCGCAGGGTACGTCAATTAACTTAATTGGAACAGTAGCTACAGTAGGAAATCTTCCAGTATCTGGAAACGAAAACGATGCTTACATCGTTGAAGCAGATGGTGATTTATATATTTGGGATACCCAAACTTCAACATGGGATAATGTTGGACAGATTGTTGGTCCACAAGGTCCTACAGGACCAACAGGACCAGTTGGTGCTACTGGTGAAGTAATTGTTGACACTAACGAGCCAGTTGGCTCTTATACTACTGGTGCATTTTGGTATAATCCAAACACTAGTCAAACAAAAGTTTATTACAACTCAACATGGCAAACTATGATTGGAGATACTGGTCCAACTGGTGCACAAGGATTTGAAGGTTTGCAAGGTCCTCAAGGAGATACTGGTCCCGAAGGCCCAACTGGTCCTACAGGTGCTCAAGGCTTTGTGGGTCCAACAGGACCAGAGGGGCAAATGGGAGAAACTGGTCCTACAGGTGCTGCAGGTTCACAAGGACCAACTGGACCAACTGGATCAATGGGTCCAGCAGGACCAACAGGCCCAGTAGGTCAGCAAGGTGTAGATGGAGCCACAGGCCCTACAGGTCCAGCAGGATCTAACGGACTAGATGGTGCAACTGGCCCAACAGGACCACAGGGATCTACTGGAGATACTGGACCAACTGGACCTGCAGGAGACGCTGGACCAACAGGTCCTCAAGGAGACTTAGGCCCAACTGGACCTCAAGGAGAAACTGGACCTCAAGGAGCTACAGGACCTCAAGGTGACGTTGGACCTACTGGATCTCAGGGTGAGGTTGGCCCAACTGGAGCTACAGGTCCTCAAGGAGACTTAGGTCCAACTGGACCTCAAGGTGTTCAAGGTATTCAGGGAACACAAGGAGAGGTTGGAGCAACTGGACCTCAAGGAGATGCTGGTCCAATAGGACCAACAGGACCAACTGGAGAAACTGGCCCACAAGGACCTACTGGTGCAACAGGACCCCAAGGAGAGCCTGGTAGCTTTGGTGGAGCATCTTTTGACTACAACTACTTGACTAATACCACTGAGTCTGATCCTGGTGTTGGCAATCTTAAATTTAATAATACCCTCACAACTGCCACGGCATTGTTCATAGATGCATTAGACATTAATAACGTAGATGTTAGCAACTATCTAGACACTATTGATGACTCTACTTCAACAATCAAGGGTCACTTCCGTCTGAGCGAAACAGCCAATACTGATAATTATGTTTACTATGGTATCAATGGTAATCACGCTCACGATACTGGATACTACCATGTTCCAATTATCTATTTGTCTGGATCAGTCTCATCGTTTGCTGATGGATTAGATGTAACAATTACCTTTGTTAGAACTGGAGATAAGGGAGACACTGGTCCGACTGGTCCAGCAGGAGCCAATGGTGCCACTGGTCCACAAGGTGATATTGGACCAACAGGACCAACTGGACCTCAAGGCCCTGAAGGGCCAACTGGTCCACAGGGTGTTCAAGGTATTCAGGGTGTTCAAGGTGAAATTGGTCCAACTGGACCTGCAGGTGCAAATGGAACTATTGGAGTAGATGGTGCCACTGGTCCAACAGGACCAACTGGAGCAACAGGGCCAGCAGGCTCAAATGGAGCAGAAGGTGCCACTGGTCCAACTGGTCCAACAGGAGCAACTGGTCCAGCAGGTGCTGATGCACCAACAATTGTTAGCATTAATGCCCAAACCACAACATCATACACCCTCGTACTCGCTGATGCTAACAAGATGGTAGAATTGAATAACACAGGTTCTATTACTTTGACAGTACCACCAGAATCTTCTGTAAACTTTGCAACTGGAACATCAATTACAATTTTGCAAACAAATACTGGACAAGTAACGGTATCTCCTGGAGCTGGGGTAACAATTAACTCTACACCAGGAAGCAGCCTACGTGCAAGATGGTCTCCAGCCACCTTGATCAAGCGTGGAAGCGATTTGTGGGTTCTAGCAGGAGACTTGACATAATGGGAAGCGAAAAGATCGGAATTTTTAGTTCAGCCGTAGCAGCTGTTCGTAAAAGATTTTTTGATAATTTTAATCGTGCTAATCAAACAGGTTTAGGGACAGCAACAGATGGCAGTAGCTGGAGACAAGTTCGTGGACAATTCAATATTTCTGGTAATCAAGCAGTGGGTGCAGACAACAACTATCCAATGGCTGTAGTTGATATGCCATTTTCTAATGTCAATATAGCACTTACTGGAGTAACTCAAGGTTCTTCCGCAGCCCTATGGGTAACAGATTCTGGTAACTGGTGGGCAGTTGGTATTGACCAGGTATCGGTAACAGAGTGTCAAACATGTAGTCAATGTAATGCAAATTCAGGGTCAAATTGTAATGGAAACATTAATTCCGTAAACTGGAATTGCCAGGTTACATCAACAAGCTGTACTGGCGGATGGAATACTGGAACTGCACAAACAAATACTTGGAATCCATTTCAGTGGACAACGAATTCATGGAATGCAATTCAAACTAACCCATGTTCAGCCTGGAACGCCCCCAGCGGTGGAGGAACCTGTAAAACCAATACTACTGACCCAGGATTTTGTAGGGCATGGAGGTCAAACCCACTTCCAAGAAACTGTATTGCATGGAACTCTCCAAGCCCAAGATGCATTGCTTGGAATGCAGCAACTCCTGGAAATTGTTCATCTCCTGGAAATACTTTTGGTGGCAATCCACAATCATCATTTGCATTTAAATTTGGTGGAAACCCACAAACTGGAACTCAAACTTGGACTGGAAATACCTGCAATGGTTTCACTACAAATTGCATAGTTCCTGGAAATACAAACACTGCTTTTTGTAATGGAAATTTTAATGCAGATGTTTGTATTCAGTGGAGCAATTTTTCTTGTAACTGCGTAACAACATATCCTCAATATATTCGAATTATGAAATCCGTAGCTTCTGTAGTAAGTGAGGTTTGGTCTACTACCGTTGGTGCAGTTGTTCAGTCATTTAGAGTACAAACAAATGGAAGTCAGATTACCGTAAAGGCTTATTCAGATTCTAGTCTGGTAACTCAAATTGGATCAGATATTGTACATACCCCAACAGGAGTAACTGTGGTTTCAACATTTGGAATTACGATTGATCCATCTTCATATAATCAAGGATATTCGATAGACTCTATTGAAATTACTAAAAATTAATAGAACGGAATAAAATGATTGGTAGTTTGCCAAATAAAAATGGTAGAGGTACAGAGTACATGTCATCAAATGTATCTCAAAGATTTTTTAATAAACTAAATAATTTACACAAGTATAATTGGGTTGTTTTGCCAGGTTCATCAGAAGAAGACGAGCTTTTGACTAAAACCACGCCAACGATAGTGTGGCTACACGTTCCTACTCTATATGCACCCGAATTTATAACTAAATATTTTTACAATCAAGAATTAACTAAAAACATCAAGGCATATATTGTACAGTCTGAATTTCATAAAAAAGATGTTATTGATAATTTTGGGGCAGACCCAAATAAAATTTTTATCCTTAACAATGCTTTTGACCCAGTTCCATATAAAAAAAAGCAGATTGACAATGTTAATTTTATATATACAGCACAAGAGTCTAGGGGTTTGGATATACTGTTAGAGTCTTTTTGTAATATAGATGACAAAAACATAAGTTTAACTATTCATGGTTGTGGATGTTTAGAATGTTCTGCTGGTATCGATATTGACAAATATCTCAAAGATACAAGAATTAAATTTGTTGGAAGAACATCTAAAGAAGAATATATCTCTAACTTGCAAAGGGCAAACATTTTATCTTATCCCTGTAAATTTGAAGAGACTGCTGGCATATCATTAATGGAAGCAATGAGTGCAGGCCTTAAAATTATTTCGACTGATTTGGGGGCAGTTCCAGAAACAACTCTTGGATTTGCTAAAATTATTAAAAATTTTCCAAGAGAAATTTATAAACAAAATTCAAAAAAGAAAAAATATATCCGTATTTTTTCTAAACAAATGAAAAAAGCAATAAAAGAAATTCGCTTAAATAGGTTCGATCCAATACCACAAATAGAGGCAATCAATAATAGATTTAATTGGAATATGGCTGAAAAGCAGTGGATTGATTTTAACTCTGCCATGTGATAAAATATAGTAAGAAAGAAAAAGGTATGAAGTTAATTAGATTTTTTAGTAAACATGACGATGTTGCAAAAATTGGCAATATGCCACTTCCCATTAAAAAAGTAATACCAGAATGGTATAGGAAGGCAGAAAGCAGTTGGCATGCTCATGATCAATTTGACACTCACATGGAAGGCGAGGGTCTAAAGAAATGTATGCCATATCTAGATACCCTTATGTCTGGCTATGCAATATTGACACCATATGATATTTTTGTTAAGCAAAAAGAAGATGGCACTTTAGATATTAGCTGGAACCCACCAGAAAAAGTTCAAAACTTTATTATGGAAAGACCTAGAGAGCTTGGAGAAACCATGCCAAGACCTGCTGGTCATCATCCAAATCATCTTGTTTGGTCTGGAATTTGGGGCTTTAAAACACCAAGAGGCTATAGTGCTTTGCTTACACACCCATTTAATAGGTTTGATTTGCCATTTACCACTACGTCTGGAATTATTGATAGCGATGAGTGGTATGCTCCAGGCAATATTCCGTTTTTTATTAAAAAAGATTTTGTTGGTGTGATTCCAGGCGGAACTCCATTAGCACAAGTTTTTCCATTTAAAAGAGAGTCTTGGAAAATGATTCAAAATGATACTGGGTTACAGTATTCTGATTCATATCACGGACACCTAGCAAGGCAGAGTGAAACAACATATAAAAAAATTATGTGGCATAGAAAGGAATTTAATTGATTCAGTGGTTTAAAGATTATCGCAGAAAGAGGCGACTACCCAAGCCCCACAACTATATTACAACTTGGGAATTGTTTAGGAAATATTTGGCATCCAGGCTGCCTAAGCAAAAAGAGTCAGCTGTTGATTATAATATGAATATTTTAAACAGTACCCCCAAAGATATTCAAATTAATCATATAGCTATAGTTTTAAACGGCCAGGTAGAGGAAATTTTAAGGGCTCAAAATCGTTTATCTGCCCTCCTTTTAAGCAATCCTACTTTTGTTAGTTTTGATCCAAAAGAGGTGTATCCAAGAATTGGACTAACAAGGTATATTAATGGAGAATTCTCAAATCCCACAATTGATGAAAATGGTGATATAAAAGATGTTTAGCCGTAATAAAAAAATTACTTTTCATTCTGACAAGACAAATATAGACATTCTTCGTCCATTTCCAACTAGTAGGGCTGTTCCAGAATGGTGGAGAAAGATGCCAAGAGTCGTTGATGGAGTAGAAACAGTTAAAACCTGTGTTCCATTTCTGGACTCCCTGACCGTTGGATATACTATTCCTTTGCCAGTAGATATTTTTTGGAATGCAGAGGAAAAAGATTTTGTTTCTAATGCAAAGTTTAAGGTAAATTCAGATCATATGTCTGTTCAAACTGAAGCAGTTGTTTTGCCAGAAATATATGATCCACAACCCCATAAGTGGATTAATTCGTGGCACATCAAAACTCCACCAGGATATAGTACATTGTTCATTCATCCAATGAACAGGCTTGATTTGCCATTTTATTCTTTTAGTGGAATTGTAGATACTGATAGGCATGGTCTAGTCATTAATTTTCCGTTTGTCCTAAAGAAAGATTTTAATGGATTAATTCCAGCAGGAACTCCGATGATTCAGGCAATTCCATTTAAAAGAGATAGCTGGGAATCTGAGATCAAAGATACTGGCGATTCATATAAATTTATTAAGGATTTTGAAGTATTTGGTCCACCGTTTTCGTGGTATAAAAGATTGTCTTGGAACAAGAAAAAGTTTGGCTAGATATGACACTAAAGACAATCTATATAGCCATTCCTTCTTTGGATGATACTGAGTTAGTACCAACAGTGCTTAACGCCTTTGAGTCAGCAAAATATCCAGAAAGGGTATTTATTGGCGTATCTTTATTTGCTAAAGATAAGTGGAGAAAAAAAGATTTTTTAAAAGCCACCAAAAAATTTTCCAACAATATAAGTTTTGAATATACTCATCTAAGTCCAAAAACAATAGATTTGCTATTGGTAGGGCATGGTAGAAAACGTGCTATGAGTTTTTATAACAACGAAGATTACTATTTGCAGGTAGACTCTCATACACTTTTTGAAAAAGATTGGGATGAAGATTTAATTAATATATATCATAATGCTGTTGATTTTGTTAAAAATGATAAAGTTGTTTTAACTGCTTATGCTGGGTACTATGAATATGATGAGAATCTAAAGCGTGTATTTGTTGATCCAGATAGAAAAATTATTCAAAATGGATGGCTTCATTGTCCATATTATATGGCAGACTCTTTTTATTATGGCGGAATACCAAGGTGGGATCTAATACCACCAGAAGAAATGATTCGTTTTAAACCAGGAAGCTTTTTGCCAGTAATTAAGTTTAATGCGAATTTTGCATTTTCAGATGGGAAATTTGTAAACAGTTCTGGATTATACGAAAAGGCAGAATTTTTTGAAGAAGAGCCACTTCAAACCTTAAACCTTATAAAATTGGGGTATACATTAGTATATCCAGTTTTGGAAAAACCAATAATTGGTCACTTATATGGATTAAATATCAAAAAAAATAGAGGGGAGAGATTGAACAAGGGAAGCTATCTAAACGGCGATCCTGATGGACAAATTTCTGTAAATAACTATCGCTCCTACTTAAAAGATCCAGATAATCAGGACGTTATTAAAATTTATCAGGAATATACGGAAATGGACTTAAGGTTTGGTCCAATAAAAACAAAATATTTAATTCCAAAAAAATTTTTAAATAGCGAGGTGTGCATAGATGTCTAAAAAACAAAACACTCAACAAGGCCATAACCTTAGCAAGCTAACCATGCGTTTGGGTGATGCAACAAATATTGATTTACCAAATGAGTCAGTTGATTTTGTTATGACGCATCCCCCATATTTTGGTGTAAGTTTTGATAGATATGGCGGAGACGCTAAAAAACAGATTAATAGTGGGAGCACTGTTCAAATGCTTAAGCTTTTACGCAAATCCACAAAAGAAATTTATCGTGTTTTAAAACCAAATGGACATTTTGTTATTGCTAATGGTCCAGTTAACGAAGTTTCGCATAGGTATTATCTGGATGTGGTAGATAATACAAAATTCAGGCATGTTCAAACAGTAATGCAGAATGCCTATAATAAAAATAATGCTTATTCTATAATGTCAGAATTTGTAACAAATGATATCACAACATGGTATCATTTTATAAAGGGACCAGAGGCTTACCTTAACCCATATCAGGCAAAGCTATATAATAATCCAGTTTGGGATATTCCATTTAATAATATAAAAGATCCCATAGACGTGAAGCTTAGTCATAGATTTTTTGTTGGAGATGTCATAAATAAAGAGGTTCCAAGAAGGTTTATTAATATGTTGACAAAGCCAGGCGATATAGTTCTTGACCCATTCGGCGGTTCTGGTATAATACCTATTACTGCAGCAGAAGAAGGACGTGTTGGTATCTGTCTAGATATCTCCAAAGAACAGATTGATGCAGCAAAAGAAAGAGCTTTGCTATTGTTTGGCTCTGAAAAATATAGTAGGCTGGTTAAGAAAAATGATTAAAATAATTTCTGTTAATAGTACTGGAAGCAATATTTCTGTATCTTGGGAAAATTCTTTTAGCTCCATTGAGTCACTACATATCGTCTTTGACGACGAGGGGAGCTGCACTTCTATAGGGCTTGAAAAGTCAGATTTGCAATTTTCTACAAACAAATTATCTAGATATAGGACATATGAGATTTACCTGAAGGCACTTACAAAAGATGGCTGGAAAACATCAGACCCATATACTTATAGATTGGCATAATCTTGAAAGTAGCTGTTTATACAATTGCATTAAATGAAGAGCAGTTTGTTGAGCCATGGTATCAGTCAGCTAAAGATGCGGATTATCTGCTAATTGCTGATACTGGTTCTACTGATAATACCGCACGTCGTGCACAAAAGTTGGGTATAAATGTTTATAGCATTTCAGTTAAGCCATGGAGATTTGATGATGCTCGTAATGTTGCATTAGCCCTACTTCCAGATGATATAGACTACTGCATTGCACTTGATATGGATGAGCAGCTTCAACCAGGATGGAAGGATGCTCTTCTTAAGGCACACCAAAATGGATGGACAAGACCAAGATACAAATATACCTGGTCTTGGAATGGAGACCAACCAGGTCTACAATATGGTGGAGACAAGATTCACAAACGCCATAATTATAGATGGAAGCATCCAGTTCATGAAGTTTTAGTGACAGACAGACTTGATGAGATACAGGGCTGGGTAGATCTTGAAATCCATCATCATCCAGATAATTCTAAGCCACGTAGTCAATATCTACCACTACTTGAACTATCTACTAAAGAAGATCCATATGATGATCGTAATGCATTTTACTATGCTCGTGAGTTATATTTTTATGGCAGATACCAAGAAGCTGCAGAAGAGTTTAAGAGGCATCTGTCTTTGCCAAGAGCAACATGGAGACCAGAACGTGCTGCCTCAATGAGGTATTTGGCTAAATGTGAGCCACAGAAAGCTGTAGATTGGCTACAAATGGCAATAGCTGAAGACCCTGCAAGAAGAGAA
>JACCDU010409850.1_pt1 | contig 23667 bp, 30 predicted proteins | sample 7446081 | NCBI WGS metagenome assembly JACCDU01 (sample SAMN15323447, study PRJNA562643) | freshwater metagenome | isolation source: river surface water | place: USA:Blue River Watershed | collected 2017-08-17
CGACGCTTCACTTCCGACCCAAAACCTTCGGTACGTGATTTTTTATACATGTCCGATAAATCACGATAGTCATTGGCGCGGTGTCCATAACGCACACCATCAAAGCGACTTAAATTACTTGAGGCTTCCGCGGGGGCTAAAACGTAATAGACTGGAATTGATAACTTCGTTTTAGGCAGACTGACTTCCAACAACTCTGCACCTAAATCTTGTAAAGCTTTCGCTGCAGCATTGACTGCATTAGCCACTTCAGGAGCAAGGCCCTCTGCAAAGAATTCTTTTGGCAAGCCAACGCGCAAGCCTTCTAAAGGTTTTGCAGGATTAGCGCTGCCCTCTTTCCAAGACTGAGTGAGATAACGACCATAGTCCTCTCCAGAATCTGCCAAGGAAGTAGAGTCACGCGGATCATGGGAAGACATTGCTGTAAGCAATAAAGCGCAGTCTTCAGCTGTTTTGCCCATGGGGCCAGCCTGATCTAGTGAAGAAGCATAAGCAATCATGCCGTAGCGAGATACACGCCCGTAACTAGGTTTGATTCCAGTCAGTCCACAAAAAGCAGCTGGCTGGCGTATTGAGCCGCCAGTATCCGTACCTGTCGCAATTGGAGCCAATCCAGCCGCTACTGCGGCTGCTGACCCTCCAGACGAGCCGCCTGCAACATATTCCGAATTCCATGGATTTAAGACTGGTCCATATGCTGAATTCTCATTGGATGAACCCATTGCGAACTCATCCATATTGGTCTTGCCAAGGCAAACCATGCCGGCGCCATTTGGATTGAGCTCATCCGGAATTCCAAGATTCGAGACTACTGTCGCATCAAATGGACTGAGGTAACCCTCGAGCATTTTGGATGCAGCTGTTGACTTCCAACCTCGCGTTACGAAGACATCTTTATGAGCAACTGGGATGCCTGTTAATTTTCCAGCTTTACCAGAAGCAATAATTTGATCGGCTTTAGAAGCTTGCTCTAAACTTAAGTGAGCACTTACATCAAGATATGCATTCCAGTGCTTTCCAGCTTCAATACGGTCCAAAAAGTACTTTGTCAGCTCAGTACTAGAGACCTCTTTAGCGGCCAATGCTTTAGCCATTAAGGCTATGGGAGTTTGATGCCAGCTCATTCGATCACCCGCGGAACCAAGAAATAGCCATCCTGCACAGCAGGGGCAGATTGCATGTTTTCGGTGCGGTGGTCAGCTTCTGTAACCGCATCACTACGCAAAGGTTGTGCCAAATCACGCAAAAAGAGGATAGGGTGAGCCAAGGGTGCGAGACCGCTCGTATCGACAGCCTGCATCTCCTCAACTAAGGCAAAAACTGCCTGTAATTGAGGCAATACTGCCTCGGCTTCTGCCTGACTTAACTCAAGGCTGGAAAGGTGCGCAATGCGCTGGACATCATCAAGTTTCATGGGGCGCTAGAGTATCATTCCTATATATATTTTTTAACACTTACTTATTTTCCCACTACATCATGTTTGGTTTTTTCCGCAGCTACTTTTCTAATGACCTGGCCATCGACCTGGGTACCGCCAACACCTTAATTTACATGCGTGAACGGGGTATTGTGCTTGATGAACCGTCAGTTGTGGCAATTCGCACTGAAGGCGGCCCAAATGGCAAAAAAACCATTTTGGCAGTCGGAAAAGAAGCAAAAGCCATGTTGGGACGTGTTCCTGGAAATATTGAGGCCATTCGCCCAATGAAAGACGGCGTTATCGCCGATTTCACCATTACTGAGCAGATGCTCAAGCAATTTATCAAAATGGTGCACGAGAGCAAGCTGTTAAAGCCAAGCCCGCGCATCATTATTTGCGTTCCTTGTGGCTCCACTCAAGTTGAGCGTCGCGCAATTCGTGAATCCGCATTAGGCGCAGGTGCATCACAAGTATTTTTGATCGAAGAGCCAATGGCTGCAGCAATTGGTGCAGGCTTGCCAGTTTCTGAAGCAGCCGGCTCAATGGTTGTTGATATTGGTGGCGGCACAACTGAAGTTGGCGTGATGTCATTAGGTGGCATGGTTTACAAAGGCTCTGTTCGTGTTGGTGGCGATAAGTTTGATGAAGCTATCACCAATTACATTCGCCGCAACTACGGCATGTTGATCGGCGAACAAACTGCTGAGCTGATTAAGAAAACCATTGGTTCCGCATTCCCAGGACAAGAAGTGCGCGAGATGGAAGTAAAGGGTCGCAATCTTTCTGAAGGTATTCCACGCAGCTTCACTGTAACAAGCAATGAAGTTCTCGAAGCATTGACTGATCCACTAAATCAAATCGTGACAGCAGTTAAAGCAGCCTTAGAACAAATTCCCCCTGAGCTTGCATCTGACATCGCTGAACGCGGCATGATGTTGACCGGTGGTGGCGCGCTATTGCGTGATCTCGATCGCTTGCTGCTCGAAGAAACTGGCCTGCCTATTCATGTTGCGGAAGATCCTCTCACTTGCGTCGCTCGTGGTTGCGGTATCGCCTTAGAGCGCATGGACAAGCTGGGTGGCGTGTTCTCACAAGAGTAATTGACTTAAGCGTCGATTAGGGAATTGCAACATAGCGCTCCTCCTCTTTTCAGACAAGGCGTTCCGGCTTTAGTCAAACTGATTGTCTGTCTATCGATCAGCATCGCATTGATGTTGATCGATTTTCGTTTTAAAGCTCTCGATCCAATTCGCAATAATCTTAATTGGTTATTGCGCCCACTAGAGTATGTGATGATGATGCCGCGCAATGCGTTCGATGCGAGCTCTGAATATTTCACAACACGCGGAACGCTTGATAAAGAAAATCAAGAAATGAAAGTGCGTCAAGCAGAGCTGGCTTTGCTTGCTAATCAATCCGAGTTTCTGCTTGTAGAAAACCAGAATCTACGCCAGCTGATGGATTTGCAAAAGCACGTTCCATTCAAAACATTACCAGTCGAAATTTTATTTAATCCACCCAATCCAATTTCTCAACGTATTGTGATTAATCGTGGCAGTGATGATGGCCTAAAGCTAGGCAATCCTATTGCAAATGACTCAGGTATCTTGGGTCAAGTGGTACGTATTTACGACCGCTCTGCAGAAGTATCCTTATTAGAAGATCGCGACTTTGCCGTTCCCGTACAAGTTGCACGCAACGGCTTAAGGGCGGCTGTTTTTGGCGCAGGTCGCGGGAATCCGCTTGAGCTGCGCTACCTTCCCGTTGCCAGCGATTTAGAAGTGGGCGATGTGCTAATTACCTCAGGCATTGATGGCGTTTATCCTCCTGGCTTTGCGGTAGCGGTGATTAGCCGCATTGAACGTAATGCAGATAAAAATTCTTCAAACGTATTTTGCGTGCCAGTTGCACCAGTCAATCGCTATCGCCAGGCTTTAGCGCTGCTTTACGATCCACAATGGGATGCCAAAGCATCTACCGCAACCAGTAAGCCTGGTGCGCCATTGACTAATACTCCGGGTCGTCGCCAAACTCGTGCGCGAGGAATGCAATGATCGATTTTCAAAGCGGCTATATTCTGCGCCCGGTCAATCCGGCCTTCATTTACTTCAGTCTATTTTGCGCGCTGCTGCTAAATATGTTGCCTATTGGCAATTACGGCTGGGTTCCTGACTGGCTCATTATTTGCATCATTTTCTGGAACATCCACCAACATCGTTACGTCGGCGTAATCATTGCATTCATCCTTGGCTTGTTGATGGATGTGCATAACTCCGACTTGTTAGGCCTTCATGCATTTAGCTACTCATTGGTGGCATACATTGCCATCTCCTGGCATCGTCGCATCATTGCCTTAACGGTGTTAACGCAAGCCCTGCATCTGGTGCCTATCTTCTTATTGGTTTCTTTATTTCCAGTGTTGGCTCATTGGCTGTTGAGTGGCGAGATGTATTGGTGGGCCTTAACCGGAGCCATTCAGGCCCTCATTGAGGCATTACTGTGGCCCTTAGCAACGCGTATCTTGTTGTCGCCTCAACGTCGTCCCATTGACGTTGATCACAACCGACCAATTTAAATAGCGCCATGGTTTCGTTTAAAAAACCAGACCTCGACTCCTTTCAAGAGCGCATTCACATTGCGACCCTGTTTGTCACCTTCTGCTTCTTATTGCTGATTACGCGATTAGTGTGGCTGCAACTGGTAAGTCATGGTAAATATGCCTTGTTGGCAGAAAACAACCGGATTGCCCTAGTGCCGGCGCCTGCCAACCGCGGCCTTCTCATAGACCGCAATGGGATCGTGATTGGCAGAAACTACTCGGCGTTGACCTTGGATGTGAACGCAGCAGAGGTTAAAGGCAATGTCGACGAGCTCATTGATGAGCTCTCTCAAATTGTGTTGATTTCTCCGCGAGACCGTCGTAATTTCAAGCGCTCCCTAGAAGATTCTCGAAAAATGGGTACTTTTCCCCTCAGATCGATGCTCACCGAGGCTGAAACAGCCCGATTTATGGCCAATCGATATCGCTTCCCCGGAGTGGAGATTCGCGCCCGCAGCTTCCGAGAGTATCCCTACAACGAGCTAGCCTCCCATTTAATTGGCTATATCGGACGTGTTTCTCAAAGAGATAAAGAGAAAATGCAGGCGGAGATTGAAAACTCCAAGGCAGATGATCCCGATGCTCTGCAGACTTCTTTTTTGCCAGGCATTCAATATGTTGGCAAGATTGGTCTAGAACAAAGTTACGAATCGGTTCTTCGTGGCGTACCGGGATACGACCAAGTAGAAATTACTGCGGGCGGTAAACCAGTGCGCACACTTTCTAGCTCGCCTTCAATCCCCGGAAAAAATGTAGTGCTTTCAGTTGATATCAAATTGCAGTATCTGGTAGAGCAACTCTACGGAAACTTCCGTGGTGCATTCGTAGCAATTGAGCCGGAGACTGGCGACATCTTGGCCTTCGTATCCAAGCCCAACTTTAACCCCAATGACTTTGTTGAAGGCATTGATTCGGTGACCTGGAAAGAGTTGAATGACTCTCCACAGAAGCCACTCTATAACCGCCCTCTGAAAGGCATCTACCCGCCGGGTTCAACTTACAAACCATTTATGGCCCTCGCCGCTTTAGAAACCAAAAAGCGCACGCCATCACAAACGATCTCGGATCCAGGCTATTTTGATTTCGGCAACCACACCTTCCGCGATGATAAAAAAGGTGGGCACGGTATTGTCGATATGCAAAAGTCTATTGTTGAATCTTGCGACACCTACTATTACTTACTCGCGCGTGACATGGGCGTGAATATGATGCATGACTTCATGAAGCCATTTGGTTTTGGGCAAATTACTGGCATTGACCTACAAGGTGAATCCAAGGGTGTACTACCGTCCACCGAGTGGAAGAAAAATACTTTCAAAAAACCAGAGCAGCAAAAATGGTATGAAGGCGAAACAATTTCCTTAGGAATTGGTCAAGGCTATAACGCGTTTACTATTTTGCAGCTGGCACATGGCATGGCCAATTTAGCTAATAACGGTATTGTGATGAAGCCACATTTAGTAAAAGCGATTGAAGATCCCTTCACAAGACATCGCACTCTCACCACCCCCAAGGAAAGTTACCGCATCGATCTTGTCCCAGAAAATATTGAGGTGATTAAGAAGGCGATGGTTGAGGTTAATAATTCCGGAACCTCTGCATCTGTTTTCAAAGGCACTGGATATCAAGTGGGTGGTAAGACAGGGACGGCACAAGTATTTAGTTTGAATTCCAAAGAATATAAGCACGGAGCAACTGCAGAATTTTTGCGTGATCATGCTCTATACATTGCTTTCGCACCCGCGGAAAAGCCAACCATTGTGATTGCAATGGTCGTAGAGAATGCCGGATTTGGAGCACAACATGCTGCACCAATTGCACGCAAAGCATTAGATTTTTATCTTGAGGGTAAATGGCCAAAGGAGATTCCTGAATGGAAAAGAGCGCCATAAATAAAGCTAAGAAATTATTCCTAAGTATTTTCAGCGGCCTTGATCGCCAGCTTGGCCTTATTTTACTTGGCTTAGCGGGGATTGGTTTTATTACCTTTTTATCGGCAAGCCAAAATACGCCCGTTCGATTTGAAGATGAGTTGCGTAACCTAGCACTCTCATTTGCAGTCATGTGGATTGTTTCTCGTATTCCACCAAAGTGGTTAGAAATGGCTGCAGTATGGATCTATGGAATTGGAATTGCGCTACTCATTGCTGTCGCAGCATTTGGATTAATTAAAAAAGGTGCGAGACGTTGGCTCAATATTGGTTTTGTAATTCAACCTTCGGAGCTCATGAAAATTGCTATGCCGCTGATGCTGGCTTGGTACTTTCAAAAACGAGAGGGAATTCAAAAGTCTTGGGATTATGGGGTGGCAGCAATCATTCTCGGCATTCCAGTGCTGCTGATTGCACGTCAACCTGACTTAGGGACGGCGCTCTTAGTTTTTGCTGCAGGCATGTATGTGATTATTTTGGCAGGATTGCCTTGGAAATGGATCCTGCCATTTATAGGCATTGGTGTCTTCGGAATTATTTTGATTATTATTTTTGGCGGCACCATTTGCGCGCCGGATGTTGTCTGGCCATTTGTGCATACTTATCAAAAGTATCGTGTGTGTACCTTGCTTGATCCAAGCAGCGACCCTCTTGGTAAAGGCTTTCATACCATTCAATCCATGATTGCAATTGGTTCTGGTGGATTTTTTGGAAAAGGTTGGTTTCAGGGCACGCAAGCACACCTAGAATTTATTCCAGAAAAACATACCGATTTTGTCTTTGCTGTTTTCTCCGAAGAATTTGGTTTGCTAGGCAACCTCGTCTTGCTAGCACTTTTCTTTGCGCTGATTAAAAGAGGTCTAGCCATCTCCGCCAGCGCACCCAATCTATTTACCCGCTTGCTTGGCGCATCAGTCACGATGATTTTCTTTACCTACGCCTTTGTCAATATCGGCATGGTCAGCGGCTTACTGCCGGTTGTAGGCGTTCCACTACCTTTTATTAGTTATGGAGGTACCGCTCTAGTCACACTCGGTTTTGGTGCTGGTATTTTGATGAGTATTCATCGCCATCGACGTCTAGTGCAGAGCTAACAATTAGCTTGAGATGTGCGCAAGCTAATTGCGCTACTACTGAAAATAAAAAAGCCCGGCATGCCGGGCTTTTTCATCAACAAAGCAAGAATTACTTCTTACGCTTGTTAACTGAATCTTTAAATGCTTTACCAGCAGAAAACTTAACAGTTTTAGCAGCAGCAATTTTGAGTGGCTCGCCAGTTTTTGGGTTACGACCCATACGTGCAGCGCGCTTACCAGAAGCAAAAGTACCGAAACCGATCAGTTGTACTGAATCGCCTTTAGTAACAGCTTTAATGATTTGCTCAATAGCAGAATTTAATGCAAATTCAGCTTTGGCTTTTGAGATCTCAGCGTCGTCAGCAATAGCTGCGATTAGTTCTGCTTTGTTCAAGTGAAGCTCCTTATAGATATTGATATCAGCGCACCTTGCGCTTACATGATTTTAACCACAAAAAATTACAAAAATAAAGCTGCGTCACAGCAAATTTTTTTATTGTTGCCGTTTACTCCTCTATAACAGTCACATCTGACACAAAATACTCGGTATCGCCAAAACAACTGGTAGGCAATCCGATGTGCTGGTCATATTTAAGCGCAACCTTTTTGCCCAAATTAGCATTAATTTTTTGCGCCACAGCATCTTCACGCACCGTAAAGAGGAATTTTTCTGACATGGTTCCAGGCATAGAAACCATTGCCAATTCACCTTCCCAGGTTTTACATACATAGCCTCGATTGGAAAACTTCTGGACATAGCCTGCACGCTCACCACTTCCATAGCTCCAATTGAGCATGATCCAGGTGTAGGCCGCCAAACCAGCTAAGCCAATCAATATAAGGCTTAAAAGCCACTTTACGAATCCATTCATGTGAATATCCTTAACAAATCGTCTATGCAGCCCTAATTAGGTGCATTACCTATGAGCCCGTTTTGACCCCAATCAACATTTGATCATATTCATTACAAAAATAGGGATGAAATGGCGGTCCATACAAATTAAAATATTAGTATTAACGCTAATTGGTAAACCTCATGGAACTTCGTCACTTTATATTTCTGATTTTTGTTGTCTCAGCTATATATGTCTATTTCAGGGGTAATGTGCGATTTGGTGTGGTGCGGTCGCTAACTGACTACCAAGTACTCTTAGCGCCAATTAATAGCCTACTTTACTTATTCTCAAAAACCAAGGCTGGCGCATTTATTCCGGTCGCTGACTTTCCTGAAATGAAGCCGCTTCAAGATAATTGGCAAATGATTCGCGATGAAGCCCTCGCTTTAAATGCAGACGGTGCAATTGCTGCCGCTACGGGATACAACGATATTGGGTTTAACTCCTTTTTTCGCACAGGCTGGAAACGCTTTCACCTTTATTGGTACGGGAAAGAAATGCCATCCGCACAACTCAATTGCCCCAAAACCGTTGCACTCCTGAAATCAATCCCCTCGATCAAGGCGGCAATGTTTGCCTCACTACCTCCTGGGGCAACACTGGTACGCCACAGAGACCCTTATGCAGGCTCGTTGCGCTATCACATCGGCCTTGTCACCCCAAACGATCCTAAGTGCTTTATCGATGTGGATGGAGAGCGTTACTACTGGAAAGATGGTGAGCCTGTAATGTTTGATGAAACTTACATTCACTATGCAGCTAACGAAACCGATCACCAGCGAATTGTCTTGTTTTGCGATGTCGAGCGACCAGTGCATACCAAATTGGTGCAGCTATTCAATCGCTGGTTTGGTCGTTACGTGATGAGCGCAGCTTCCTCCCAGAATGTTGAAGGAGAAAAGGTAGGGCTCGTCAACATTCTCTTTAAGTACTTTTATCACCTCAGAGCGCAAGCTAAAAAACTGAAGGCCAAACATCGCAGCATTTATTACATTGGAAAATGGGTGCTTATTTTGGGGATTTTGTGGGCGATTTTTTGGTAAGCCTTAAGGGCTTAGCACTTCAATAATTTGCTCTGGTGTAATTGAGCCCCAGATTTCCACCCTTTTAATGCGGCTGCTTTGCCCCGATAAGAGTTGAATTTGTTTTTGCGGCACTCTCAACTGCTTTGAAAGCCAAGATAAAAGCATCTCATTCGCCCTATTTTCCAGAGCGGGAGCCTGTAGGGATATCTTCAGGCAACCATCATGGAGTCCAACCACCTTGGTCAGCTTTGCGCCTGGCTGGCAATGTAAATTAAGGACAATGCCAGTGGGGGTTTGTTTTAACCAAATGGGCATTATTAAAGTACTTTAAACTCAAATCATGATTATGAAGAATTCCAGCGCCTTAGACCAGTTATTTGCCAATAATCGCGAATGGGCAGAAGCCATGATCGCGAAGGATGCTAATTTTTTTAAGCGCCTAGTCTCTCAACAAGCACCAGAGTATCTTTGGATTGGCTGCTCAGATAGTCGCGTTCCCGCCAACGAAATCGTCAACCTTCTTCCCGGCGAATTATTTGTTCATCGAAATGTTGCGAACGTCGTGGTTCACACTGACCTGAACTGCTTATCCGTGATTCAGTTTGCAATTGATCTATTACAGGTCAAACATATTTTGGTGGTTGGCCATTATGGCTGCTCAGGTGTGCATACTGCATTGACTGATAGGCGCGTAGGACTAGCCGACAATTGGTTGCGGCACGTCAAAGATGTTCATCAAAAACACGAGCGTTATCTTGGCGATGTGATTCCAACTGCTAAACGTCAAGATCGCTTATGCGAACTCAATGTCATTGAGCAAGTAGTCAATGTTTGTGAAACCACCATTGTTCAGGATGCATGGGCAAGAGGGCAAGATCTCACGGTGCATGGGTGGACTTATCGCCTCGAGACCGGCTTAGTAAATGATTTAGGTATGTCTATTAGTTCCGCTGAAGAAATGCATGTGCGTTACGCTAAATCCTTATCCCGCTACGATGCCGAATAAATTCAGTTTTGTTTAAAAACTTTTCAAACTATTCTGGGGTCGCGCTCCTCAGATTTTTATCATCACTGCCTTACAAAACCTTAGTCTCTATTGGCTACGGCTTAGGTTATTTGGCGGCGCACATTCCTAGTGATCGCAATCGCGTAGTTCAGAAAAATTTAGAGCTCTGCTTTCCTGAGTTAAATGATCAGGAAATTAATCAACTAAGAAAACAGCATTGGCGACTGCTTGGTCGCAGCCTGGTAGAGAAAAGCATTATTTGGCTTGGGAGCAAAAAGCAGCTTGCTGACATGATTGAGGTTCAATCAGAGGTTGATCTCAATGATCGGCATCCGCGCATCTTAGTCAATATGCATTTTATTGGCATTGAAGGCAGCATTATTTTGAGCGCACTTGCGAAAGATAAAGGTTGGCCTCGCACCTCTGGGTTTTTCCAAAGAATGAAAAGCCCCTTCTTCAATAAGAAAATTGTTGAGTGGCGCAATCGTTTTGGCGGAAACTCTATTGATCGCCAGGGAAACTCTCTTGAGTTGATTCGAGAAATCCGTAAGGGGAGCTTTATTATTATTGCGCCCGATATTGATCTAGGCCTGAAAGACTCAGCCTTTGTTCCCTTCTTTAATATTCAAACAAATACAATCACCGCCGTATCGCGCCTTGCCAAAATTACCGGGGCACAGGTCTGCATGATGATCACCACTTTAAAAAAGAATGAGGCTGGCTATATTTGCACCATTAGTAAGCCCCTCGAGAATTTTCCGACCAACAATCCCGAGGCTGACACTGCACGGCTCAATCAAATTTTTGAACGAGAAATACGACTTAGACCCGCAGAATATTATTGGGTTCATAAGCGCTTTAAAAATAGGCCCTTTAACGAAGCTAGCCCCTATTAGCCCTTCTGCTGGAGGCGCTTTTGTCCTATCATTAAGGGATGACTGAACGCATTGGGCTATTTGCCGATCTACACAGCAATTTAGAAGCTTTTGACGCTTGCATGGAGCAGGCGGAGGAGCTAGGCGTAACCCGCATGGTTTTCTTAGGAGATATTGTTGGATACAACGCAGATCCCGGCGCCCTAATTGATCGTATTGGTGAAATGGTTGCCGACAAGAAAGCGATTGCAGTATTAGGCAATCACGATCAAGCGGTTTTTGAAGACCATCGCCACCAAATGAATGCCAGCGCAAACGCGGCAATTGAGTGGACCAAGGCACAACTCAATGCCACTCAAGTTCAATTCCTAAAAGATTTACCACTCATGATTCAAGAAGAGGCGATGTGTTTTGTTCACGCATCAGCTCACAATCCCGCAGACTGGAATTACATTACCGACAGTATGAGTGCATGGCGTTGCGTACAAAGCTCAGGCAAGCCATATACTTTTGTTGGTCACGCACATGAGCAAGCACTCTTCTATCAAAGTGCTGTTGGCAAGCTCATTCGTTTTGCACCACATCCTGGCGATGAGGTTCCAGTGATGCATCATCGCCAATGGGTTAGCGTGGTGGGTTCGCTTGGTCAACCGCGAGATGGAAATCCCGAAGCTTGCTTTGCTGTCTTCGAACCAGCATTAGAAGTGCTTACCTTTCATCGCACTCCGTATGATCAATTCACCGCCGCAGACAAAGTTCGTCGCGCTGGCTTGCCAGAAGATCTTGCTAACCGCCTCATCACAGGAAAATAATTTATCCATGTCGATAAATGCCGATATCGAAGCAGTTGATGACATTTTCCAAGAAGGTAAAGTTGTTGATGGCTTCGTGCTCGGCACCGAGGTCCATCGTGGCGGCATGGCCAGCCTGTACTCTGCAACCAAAGAAGGTATTGATGTTCCTATTCTTCTAAAGATTCCTAGAGTAGGCCGGGATCAGCCTGTTGAAAGTCTGATTGGCTTTGAAACCGAGCTCACAATTTTGCGCTCACTGAAGAGCCCCTATGTTCCCAAGTATCTCGGCTCCGGGAATATGGCAACACGCCCCTATATTGCAATGGAGCGCGTAGAAGGCCGGCCACTTGAGGATCTCATCAAAGAAGGCAAAGTTTTTACAATTGATGAGGTTGTACAGATTGGTGCTGACTTGGCACAGGCAGTGCAATCCTTACATGCACAAGACGCTATTCATTTGGATATCAAGCCAGAAAATATTCTGATTGATGCAAAAGGCAAGCTCACCTTAATCGATTTTGGTTTGTCGCATCACGCACGCTTTCCTGACTTACTCGCCGAAGAAATGCGTAAGGGAATCGGCTCAGCCCCTTATATCGCGCCAGAGCAGGTTGCTGGTATTCGCTCAGATTACCGTAGTGATATTTTTTCTATCGGCGTCATCTTGTACGAACTCTTAACAGGTGAGCTACCTTTTGGTAATCCGCAAAGCATGAGTGGTTTACGCAAAAGGATGTGGGCACAACCATTCCCTCCGCGCGCTATCCGCAAAGAGATCCCGCGCTGGTTGCAAGAAATTGTTTTGCGCTGCTTAGAGCCACGCGCAGCAGATCGCTACCAAAGTGCCGCACGTCTTCGTCAAGTATTGCGCGATCATGAGAGTGTCACCTTGACTGAGCGTGCAGACCGGGTTGACCCACTGAGCTTTTGGGAAAACCTCAAGCGCATGTTCCGCGCGGCGGGTTACGAGCCCTCTCCAAGTCCACGCCCCAGCGTCGGGAATTACGATGCACCACTCATGATTGCCGCGATCGATACGCGCCAATCCGACGAGAACTTGCGTGAGCGCATGCAAACAACCGCAAAAAATTTACTACAAGCCTATCCTGAAAGTCGCCTGGTGTGTCTTAGCACTATTGCCAGCACCCCTACTTTTGAAGGCAATCAAGAAAGTGAAACTGCTAGCGGCATTGTGCGAGGCCACCTTGTCCAGCTCATGGAGTGGGCAAAGCCTTTAAAACTGCCGCCAGAACGGATTTCGTATCACGTACTAGAGGCGCTTGATCCAGCCAGTCGAATTGTGGAGTTTGCCAAGGATAACGATGCCTCGCTGATCTTAATTGGCGCATCCCATAAGCTGCCAAATAAAGTAACGCCATGGCGTACCTCAATGACAAAAATTGTTGAGGAAGCGCCTTGTAGCGTTCATATTGTCAGAACCTAGTCTTTACTGGGGTAATTGCCCGATAATGCTGTCATGGAAGAAAAAATACGTGTATCCAAGCTGCTCTCTGAGCTAGGTCTATGCTCCCGTCGTGAAGCAGACTCTTATATTGAGCAAGGCTTGGTCACCGTCGATGGTGAGGTAGTCAATGAGCTAGGATCTCGAGCCTTTCGTCATCAGAAAATTGAGCTCCAGTCTGGCGCTAAGGCACAACAAGCATCTCGGATCACAGTCATTCTGAATAAGCCAGTCGGTTTTATTTCTCACTATGATGATGAGCAAGAATATCAGCCCGCGGCCTCTCTGATCACCCCAGATAATTACTTTGCCAGCCCGCTCGATAAGGGTCGCAACCCACGTTTCAACACCCGCGGCCTAGCGCCAGCTGGTCGCCTTGATATTGACTCCACGGGTATGCTGGTGCTGACTCAAGATGGCCGCATTGCAAAACTGCTGATTGGCGAAAACAGTCCCATTGAGAAAGAGTATTTGGTCAGAGTTGAAGGCGCACTCTCTTTTGCAGATTTAGACAGGCTAAAACATGGCCTGGAATTAGATGGCGTTGTTTTGAAGCCGGCCCAAGTTAGCTGGCAGAACGAAGATCAACTTCGCTTTGTTTTACGAGAGGGTCGTAAGCGTCAAATTCGCCGTATGTGCGAGATGGTTGGCCTCAGAGTTTTAGGTCTCAAGCGCGTCCGCATGGGTAGAATTTCTTTGGGCGCCCTGCCGCCTGGGAAATGGCGCTTTGTTAGACCTGAAGAGCAATTCTAAGAATCTGCGCCCGCTTATAATTCTGTCAATTAGATTAAGCGCAGAATTACCATCGATACCATCACCTCCAGCACTCCCGGCGCAGAAGTTTTAAGACGCCGTAGCTTTGCCATCATCTCTCACCCGGATGCTGGCAAGACCACGCTTACAGAAAAACTCCTGTTATACGCAGGAGCCATTCAAATTGCCGGTAGTGTAAAAGCACGTAAGGCCAGTCGACATGCAACATCAGACTGGATGGAGATTGAAAAACAACGCGGTATTTCTGTAGCCAGCTCTGTAATGCAAATGGAGTATCGAGATTGCATTATTAATCTTTTGGATACACCGGGACACCAAGACTTCTCTGAAGACACCTATCGCGTATTGACCGCCGTAGACTCTGCACTCATGGTAATTGATGCTGCTAATGGCGTTGAGTCACAAACCTTGCGCCTGCTTGAAGTCTGCCGCGCACGCAATACGCCAATCGTCACCTTCATCAATAAGATGGATCGCGAAGTAAAGCCGCCCATGGAGTTGATGGATGAGATTGAAACCGCACTCGGCATTGAGGTAGTTCCCTTCACTTGGCCCGTAGGCATGGGTAAATCATTCGCTGGCGTGATTGATATTGCTAACTCTCAAATGCGCATGTTCAAGGCTGGCGAAGATCGTGTCACTGAAAATTCTCATGCGATTGTTGACGTCAACGATCCAGCACTGAAAGAGCGCCTAGGCACTGATCTTGAAAACGCACTTGCTGAAGTAGATCTCATTAAAAATGCAATGCCTGCATTTAATAAAGAAGCCTTTTTAGCGGGTCGTCAGTCACCAGTATTCTTTGGCTCAGCCATTAATAATTTTGGTGTGCGTGAAATTCTCAATACTTTAGTAGAGCTCGCGCCATCACCAGGATCACGCAAAGCATTACAGCGGGAAGTCAGCCCAGCCGAAAATAAATTCTCTGCAGTGGTGTTTAAGATTCAAGCCAATATGGATCCAGCTCACCGAGATCGCGTTGCTTTTTTACGTATTTGCTCGGGACACTTTCAACGCGGTATGAAACTGAAGATTTGTCGCAATGGAAAAGAAGTGCGCACTAATAATGCGCTGTCCTTCTTGTCGCAACGCCGTGATATTTTGGATGAGGCCTTTCCTGGTGACATTATTGGATTGCCAAACCATGGACTTCTTCGACTAGGCGATACGCTCACTGAAGGCGAGCAATTGCAATTTACAGGTTTGCCATTTTTTGCGCCTGAGATTTTCCGCATGGTGGAGTCTGCCGATCCTCTACGCTCGAAACAATTGCGCACAGGCTTAATGCAGCTTGGCGAAGAAGGTGCAATTCAGGTATTCCGCCCCATGACTGGTGGCACCATGCTGCTCGGTGCATTTGGACAGCTACAGTTTGAGGTAGTAAGCCATCGCCTACAAACTGAGTATGGCGCAGAGGTACGTTTACTACCTGCACGCTACAACTTAGCTCGCTGGGTGAGCTCAGACGATCCTGTGGCGCTCAAAAAATTCATTCAAGAAAATATTCACCGCATGGCAGAGGATGTTGTAGGAGCCTCAGTATTTTTGGCTAGCCACAAATCCGAATTAGATGTTGCTCAACAACGCTGGGAGTCCATTCAATTCCACGCGCTAAGAGAGCATGCGGGCCTTATCTATCAATCTGACCTCGCTGGTTAATTCTAGCGTGGGCTTGATTGTGGCCAATTGCAATCAAATACTGCAACTAACTGAGTATCGCTCTTTCTAAAGACGGCAGTCTTCCCATATTGCGCACAATATGCATTCGCCTTTGGCGTGAGCGATGCAATAGATTCGCCGTCACTATTTAAAAAAGTGACATGATTCGAATCTGAGGCATCCGTATAAACTGCAGCACAAGCACTTAAGCCAAGCACCCCGGCTAATAAAAAATATTTAATATGTTTCACATTAATCCTCTTCTTTAGCAAACACATTCGCCCGCTTAAAGCTCTAACTTCTTTACCAAGCTAGCAGTAAGTTTGCTGGCAAACGGGCGATATATCAAAATACAAATCATCGCCACGGGGTAGGCAACCACCCAAACCTCCAACCACACCCATAAGAAATTCTGCGCAAGGCCCACTCGCACCAAAGTGGTAGCAAAAGTAATACTCAATGACATGAGTCCACCCATAATGGCGGCAAAGATAAGATTAGGAATATTCATCATCATCCAATCATAGCGCCTTGACTGCATAGCTGTTATTCTGATTTGTGATCACTATTCCGCGCCCTACTTAGGGGAGTCTACTGAGCAAGCTCAGAGGTTCATCATTCCAAGACTCTAGGAAAAAATATGGCTGTTGGCCAAAATCAAAGAAATAGAAAAAACGATCCCATGGTTAGTAAAACCGGCAAAGCCAAATTGGGTCCACTAACCGTCACTCAACTGAGTAAATTACTGGAATCCAGTACCAAGCCCAAAGAGAAGGCGAAGATTCAAAGGGCTCTAAATAAGCGGCCCCCAGCATTAGCAACTGCAGCAGCTTAAATATTAAGCCCCGAGATTACCGGGGCTTTTTCTTTTGTAATATGCTCTCATCATGAAAGCATCTCCGCATATTCACTCCATCTATATTGCCTCTCGAGCAGGTGAATCTATGGTGCAACTTACTCAGGCTGAGATTGTTGCTGGCGAGGGAATTATGGGCGATCGCTATGCCTTAGGTATAGGCGCATTCTCAAAATCCAAGCCTAAGATCCGCCATATTTCTCTGATTGCACTTGCTGCTATCGAGAATGCTAATAGCCAGCTACTTGCCAAGCAGCAAGTAGTTTTTGATCAAGGTGATACCCGCAGAAATCTCGTTATTAGTGGAATTTCTGAGGATGAGCTCAATGGGCTAGTTGGTAAGACCTTCTATTTGGGCAGCCTTGCTTTTAGAGGCACTGAATTATGCGAGCCTTGTCAGCGACCAGCCAACTTACTGAAAAGACCAGATTTTATGAATGCATTTGCAGGTCGAGGCGGCCTTAGAGCCCAAGCTCTTGAGTCCGGACACCTCATTGAGGGAAGCCCCCTTCTATTCTGTGCTGCTGAAGAAAATGAATTCAACTGAATATTGAAATATGTCCACAACAACACTCTGCCTTATTCGCCATGGCGAAACCCCCTGGAATGCCGAAAGACGCCTACAAGGGCATACCGACATCCCTCTTAATGCCAAAGGTGCACTACAGGCACGCCAAATGGCTCAAGCCCTTAAAGATATAAAACTCTCGTTTGATGTCTTGTACACCAGCGACCTCAAAAGAGCGGCCGATACTGCAAACGCTATCGTTGAACTATTTGGGGTTGAAGCGCAGGTGGATAGTGCTTTACGAGAGCGCCACTTTGGCGCGCTTCAAGGACTCTCCATTAGCGAGGCGCCATCACTACAGCCCGATATTTGGCAGGCTCATCTTGCTCGTGACTTAGAGCATGATCTTGGTGGTGGCGAAAGCATTCAGAAATTTGCAATGCGTGTTCAAAATGCTCTGGACAAAATTCAAGAGCGTCATGCCGGTAAAACTATTTTGCTGGTAAGCCATGGCGGTACGCTTGACATGATGTATCGCATTGCAAGCAAGCAAGCCTTAAGCGCTGAAAGAGTGGCTTCCGTTCCCAATGCTTCATTAAATTGGATTACTCATAGTGCGTCTAATGGCTGGGCAGTCAAGCAATGGGCAGACACTCGCCATCTTGAAGGTCCTGCTTTAGAAAACGTCGACCTCTAAGCAAAAAAGTCACCCGAAGGTGACTTTTGAGTTTTCAGAAAAGGCTTACTTTCTGATATGCGCGTGACGAGCGGCATCTTGTGACATGCCCTCACCTTTTGGTTTACCTTCAAGTGCTTCTTTTTCAGCAGTAATTTCTTTACGACGCTCTTTGCAAGAACCAGCAATCTCTTGCAATGCCTTACGCGCTCTTGCGGCAGAAGCTTTGATTCCTTTTCCGTGGAACTTTTCGTTCTCTGATTGGTATGTTTCGAAAGCGGCAATTAACTTGTCATGATGGGACATATTTTTCCTTATGAATAATTGAAATAATCGGCTTAAGGAGCACTTTAACCCAATATATGCAAATCACTCTAATTTATTGTGTCCAGCGATTAATAATCTCTTTTAGCTTTTCAGGGCCCAACTCGGCAAGATAGAGATTAAAGTCATCGCGCAACTTAGAGCCTTTTTTGAAAGCAAAGCCTAGATTATCAAAGCCAACCACTTGGTAGCTACTGCTAACTGGAAGATTTAATGACTTTTGATAGTTGACCAGCATGACGTTGTCCACAAACACTAAGTCCACATTACCATTTTGCAAGGCAAGCAAGGCCTCTGTGGGTGACGGATATAGCTTTACTTGCTCTACCGAGTAATAGCCTTTTGGCTGCAATACAGTCTTTACATAATCATCAAACACACTACCCGTCGGATAAGCAATGGTGTATTTTTTTAGTTGGGATAAATCAGTAATTTTGATATTGCGGTTCTTTAGTCCAATTAACTGCCATGTACTTGTGAAGTAAGGATTTGAAAAATCCATGACTTCTTTACGTTTATCTGTGATGGAGATTCCTGAGAATGCGACATCAGCTTGCCCGCTAGTGACGGCACCTAGCATCCCCAACCAATCGTAGGCAGTCGTCTTAAAAGTACAAGCACGCGACTTGCAATAGCCCTCAAATATCTCCAAGTCTATGCCTGTGTATTTACCATCTTTTTCAAACAGCATCGGAGGAATAGCGGGTGACACGGCAACTTTAATCACATTAGATGGCTCTTCTTTAGAGCATCCGCCAACAATGAATAGGGCGGCAAATAGGATGGGAATTAGGCGAGCAAGTCTCATAGAGCATTCAGGATTAAATTGGATGAATGATCTTATCAAGAATCGAATGTAAAAAAACCACCCGAAGGTGGTTTCGCGCTGACAGCTCACACCTGCTAATTACTTGGTGCGGCTCTTTGTTGCTTTTGGGGTCTGGCCAAATTGACCTTGCGCAGTCTTCATGGCTGTTTCAACGCTTTTCTCAAAGTTTGCATAGGCATCTTGTGTGCTTGAGCGTACTTGATCAAAGTTTTGCATTGCCGTATTAAATGCGGATGTAAAAGCACTTACGTATGCTTCAGAGCCAGCAGGCGCTTTTGAGGTAGCTGTGGCTACAAAGCTCTTCAAATCATCCTGTGATTGGTCAATAGCAGCCTCTACGGCCTCAACCAACTCTTGATTTCCACGGCGCAGCACTGCAGCAACTTTTTTCTGATAAGCGGCAACTTCAGCAACAGCCTCTTGTACTTCTGGGCTTTGCAGAAGATCTAGTGCCGCTTTGGCATCCTTACCCTTTAATAACTCCGCAGCTTTTGCTTGCGCATTTGCTACAGCCTGTTGTGCCGCTTGGTAATTGATTTCTGCTAACTCTTGGGCATTCTCAAGGGCGGTTTGACCCAGAGCGCGCGCGCTTTCAACGGATTTAGCTTGATTTCCTGCGAATTGATTATTGAACATGGTATTTCCTTTAAAAGGTTATTTGTTGCACTGCACCATATTAATAGCTTATTTTGGGCTTAGCAAGGTAAATATTGCTGCAAAGCAACATATAATCTCGGCAGCTCAAGTGCTTTCTTGCAAAAACAGCATTAATCCTCAATTAAGAGGTGTTTTCCTTGGTTCAATTTAGAAATATTTGTTATGCGCCGTAGATTCATCGTCTTTTTACTTCTTTGCATGCCATTGGCAGCGCCCCACGCCGAAAGCATCTCCGACTGGTTTCAAACTACAACAGCTCATCTTGAGTCTGTTTGGGATAAAGGTGGAAATGAACTCTATATCCCCCTTTACACCTATCACATGCCCTATGCGTATTCTCAAGACAAAATCAATGAATACACCGAATATCCCATGGGAATTGGTTTTGGCAGGGGCTTAATAAATGAGAGCGGAAATTGGGAAGGCATTTATGGAATGACCTTCAAAGACTCTCATGGAATTTTCCAGTACATGGTGGGCTATGGATGGATACCAATGTGGAGCATAGGCAATAGTCTTGACTGGAAATATGGTGTTGGGGCAACTGCCTTCATCATGTCGCGACAAGACATCATGAACTACGTCCCCTTTCCTGGGGTGCTCCCTATTGCTTCAATCAGCTATAGGGATCTCAGCATTCAAACTGCCTACGTGCCTGGCGGACAAAACGCTGGAAACATCTTGTTCACTTGGGCCAAATACAATTTGCCCTAACTAAAATCAGGCAGGATTATTTTTTAAATAATCGATGACCCAAGCTGGATCACTGTCGCTTGGAAAAATGGGGTAGTGCACAGCCTCAATCACACCATCATTCGCTATCAAGGTAATCCGCTTTAATAAAGTCATTCCGGCCGCAACAAAAGTACGCAGTCGCAGGGCTTGCTGGAATTGATAATCCGCGTCACTCAGTACAGCAAATGGCAAATGCAGGCGCTCTGCCATCTCCTGCTGATATGCGGTTGATTGCACACTCAATCCCACAACATCTGTGCCCAAAGAGCGTAGCTCCTGATAGTGATCCCTGAAAGAGCAGCTTTGTGGAGTACACCCTCTTGCCCCTGGTATCTGATCCCACCCATCAGGCAAAGCGATATTCGGCTGCCCCGTCATTGGGTAGCAGTAAATTACCAATCGACCCTGAAGCTCACCGAGATTAAATTGGCCGCCAGTGGTTGCTCTTAAAGAGATGGTGGGCAAGCGCATACCTACTAAGTGATTGGCCGCCCCATCATCCTGGGGAATGGGTAGATCGCCAGGCAATTGATTGAGATTTGTCATGGATTGAATCTTAGCCTAATAACAGCCAGGCTACCTACATGCCCTTACCGAGGCCAACTTTTTGAGCGATGCCATCTCAGCCATTGACTCAAACTGTCGACGCACAATATTTTTAATGAAATACTCGATCACAGCCGACGGCACCAAAGAGTTTGGTTCAACCTGCGCATCGTATTTAAAGAGAGTGGAATCCTTCTCGGGCAATAGTCGCCAGCTCCCCTTGTAATACTTTGTATCTCCGCTTAATTGTTCAAAAAGCAATGCTTTATTGGGAACCTCAACGTATTCGAGCTCCGAACGCATCTCAAATGGGATAAATAAAATTCTCTCCTCGAGTAAGCGGGCAACCCTCACCTTATTACCTGATCTAGAGAGCACTTTTGAATCAACTATTCCAGGTAAATTTTTGATGCCTTCATAGTCGGTAATAAATGAAAAGGCTTCACATACCGTAATGGGCACCACATAGCTTGCAATCACTTGAAAGCGATCACCTGCTTTGGTGACACCGACTCTTAAGTCATAGGGATTAGATGGCTCTTGCGCAAGGGCAATGCCAAACGATGCAATAAGAAATAAGTAGATGAGCCGTTTCATGCCAATAGTGTAGAGACTGTTAAGTAGACTACCTTTGTATTCTGTCTAACTTTTCACTTAAAGCCTCAACGGAACTCATTAAAGCGAACAGCTCCTTTTCTCTTAAAAGGTCAATTTTTTGGTGCAGCAGCTCAATCTCTAGCTCTGCTTTCACATTGACCTCAAAATCATTACCAGCCTGTTGACGATCTATTTCTGAAAGACGGTTTTGGCTCATCATAATTGCCGGAGCAGTATAGGCAGCCTGAAATGAAAGCATGAGGTTGAGCAAAATAAATGGGTATGGATCCCATGCATTCGAGCTGCCTATCGAGTTGTAAACAATCCAAGCAAAGATGCAGGCACTTTGAATAAGGATAAATTTCCAAGAGCCCACCGTTTTTGCAACAACATCAGAAATTTTCTGGCCGGTCGTCAGTCCCGGAAAATAGTCCTCAACATGATTTGCAATCTTGTTAGGGAAGCCCTTGCGGTGCTTGCGTCGGTGAGTCCGAAGGGCCTCTAGAATTTGCAACTCTTCGATAGTAGGTGTGATAGTAGTCATAGTCCCTCGCTTTATAGAGCTACTTTACGCCCATCACGAGAGTGCGGCCCCCTGCTTGTGATTTGCGTGGCAAACCAATAAATTATCGACCCTGACAATCCAGCGGCATTTCCCACAAAGGCTTGCCCTGACTAAAGTCACAATTCACACCCACCGGCGATGTGGTGCTTGCAAGACAACCGCTCAATGCCCATATCAATAGAGTCATGCATGAAATCTTAAATAATTTTTTCATATCTATGCTCAATACTAAATATCTCTAAATATAAACACCCTGAATCCAGACTTCCTTGAGGAAGTTTTGATGCCCCTCGATAGCCCGCAGCAGAGGCGCCTAAGGACTAGGATAGCCGATCACGCATCATGACCCTAATGTCTCGATAAATCTGCAGGCCAGCGATCAAGATGAGGGATACGGAAAGTGGCACTACTGAAATATAGCCAACCTTTTTAAAGCTGATGGCACCAACAATTCCGCCAACCAAAAACACTACAAAAATGAATGTATGGGTTTTTAACTTTTCTCTATTAGCTTTGACATAACTTCTTTGATTTGCTTCATTTGATTTATTCCAGTAGATCAACTTACCCAACTCAATACCTATGTCCGTAATCACGCCGGTCATATGGGTAGTTCTAATTTCCGCCTTTGATGCCTTAGTAACAATCGCATTTTGTAAGCCCATAACGAAGCAGAGGAGCAACGCAATCGCTGGCACTGTTAAGGGCAAATATAAATTTAAATTGGCTCCGACCAATCCAAAAACTAAAAGCAATACTGCCTCTAGCAATAGAGGCAAGGCAAACTCACTATGAATTTTTCTTCTATGCCCCCAATTAACAATAATGGCAGTAGTAGCAGCACCAAATAGAAAAGATATTAAGAGTGAAATGCCGCCTACAACTGAAATCAAATCATTCAGAGCCAAATCATCCCCAATAGCAGAAATGATTCCACTCATATGGGAGGTATAGCGGGCAATGGCCAAGAATCCCCCCGCATTAACCGCGCCCGCAACAAATGCCATATAGGCACCCAGTTGAACATTAGTCTTGTGGGAACGTTCGGCGCTTGTTAAAAGCTGGATGAACTGAATTGGCATTGAAGCTCTATTCTACGACTCAGATTTTTTCAAGGATAAAGTTCAGCACCCAAAGCAAGGTCTAAACAGAAATACGGCTAGGGCATAGATCTATCTTTGGCCCAATAGATGAAGGGCCTTAGGCTCGGGACACTACGCTAGCTCTGCCTCATTGAAAGCATCACGCAGATATACAGGCAAATCTATAGATGGCGGTCTAAAACCAGATTGATAAAACATGTCCCCAATATGGCCCCGATGAAACGCCTTGTGATTACAGATATGAATCAAAATATCGCCTCTAGTCATTTTTCCGGCACCACCATCAACAAAGGAAAAGCACACTTTTTCATTCAGCAGCGACTCGGTCATCGTATCGGCATATTGCACATACCAGTTGCCCATTTCAATTAACTTTGCTGAAAGCAGCTTTAAAGAATCTGGTGATTCAGTCGTGCGGGATGTAAACCCGTGATCATTGCCAAGCAAATGGGCCTTCCATATTTGATCGACAATGGCTACATGAGCCAAAGTGAATGCCATGCCACCAAATGCTGCGGCACGTTTTTTGCTGAATTCCTCATATGGCAGGGTAGAAATAGCAGCTAGGAGCAAGTTATTTGCCCACTTGTTATAGCGCGTAAGCATTCGTATGTTTCGAACAGCAGACATATAGCCTCTTTTGAATAAGTAAGCACAGTCTAGCAAATGAAAAAACCACCCGTAGGTGGTTTTGGTATTTTCTGGTGGCCATTAGCTGAGGGCAAATCGCTCCTTTACGAATGAGGTGATTGCA
>JACCDU010961565.1_pt1 | contig 23567 bp, 26 predicted proteins | sample 7446081 | NCBI WGS metagenome assembly JACCDU01 (sample SAMN15323447, study PRJNA562643) | freshwater metagenome | isolation source: river surface water | place: USA:Blue River Watershed | collected 2017-08-17
TGGAAGATTGAGTTAGCTTCGGGTGATCCGTTCGGCATTGCCTGCCTTTGGGACCGTTGGACTGATCCGACATCGGGCGAGCTGGTGGTCAGCTTCTCAATGCTGACGGTGAATGCTGACGAGCACCCTGTGATGCGCCAATTTCACAAGCCTGGCGATGAAAAGCGCACTCCTGTGATCATTGCCCCAGACCTGCACGATGCATGGTTAGGCGCTGAACCAACCAAGGCTGCAGAGATGATGACCTGGGCGCACATGCCTGAACTGCGAGCTGAGCCTGCGCCAAGAATTTAAAGCCCCAACTTAGCCCAAGCTTCTTTCTTGGTGAGCTTGCGTGCTGCTGCAATGGTAGGCAGCTGGCTGGCGCGAGGTCGAGATTTTTCAGCTTCCCAGTGATAGACAGATTGTGCTGAGACGTTAATCAACTTACCCATTTGTTCGGCAGAAAGCCCAAGCTTCTTACGGAGAGTTGCGAATCCACCAGCACGAAAGCGGAGGGCCGTTGCAGGTTCTTTCTCAACTTTGAGTACAGGCTTGGGTTGACCCTTTGATAGCTTCTTCACAGTTGCTTCAAGTGTAGCGATGTGACGCTTTAGAGCTGCAATGTCTGAACGGTACTGAGCAGAGGCTTTTTTCAACTGTTGTGTTTCTGATCTCGCTTCTTTCTTGGCGATACGAGCGATTTCTAATTTGAGTTGATTGGCAAAAGTAGTCATATATGAACTCGTTAAATTATTAAGAGATTTTACGGTTCATAAACAGTACTAAGTGTGTCATCCTTTGAATCGTGAATAGAAAGCCATGTCGTTCCTGCAGGGATATCAGAGTCTTCGTAGCTGCGATGTACGTATCCCAGTACTGAACCAGCTTCAAGCAAAGATTGGGGGCTATCAGGTTCAAAGGGAACACTTATGCCAATTACCCGATGCTGTGCAATGTAGAAAAACTCATGATCCTCTGCATATCCTGATGCAGCCGCATCGCTGAGAAATTCTTCCCAGGTGGTAACGTGAAGTTCGATTTCTTGGCCTGCAGGAATCTGAATGTTAAGACGAGCAAAGTGTTTAGACATGTAAAGGCTCCTATGAGTGATATCAGAATGATAAAGCTAGTATCCAATTTCACATAGCCTATATCGTGCCGACAGAGCATTTATCAGTCACTGACATGGTCTTGAAGAAAACCGCTCTGCCGCTCTCCTTGCTAGGTTCTTCAGGGGGATATCAAATCAATGGGATTAGGGCCGCGTTTATTTGCTGGTAACAATCTACGTCCAGCCTGGTCCAAATCACCAAAATTCGTTATTGAATTGGGTGCAGATGATTTGGATGCAGCTTGTGAAGCACGGGGTTGGACTTTGGCGGCAGCAATACGTGTAGTGGGCGGTAATGGGGTAGCTGTTTTGACAGGACGATAGGCCGATGAAGTCTCAGGCTTTTCCTGGGGTAGTTGCTTGGGCTTGGGCAATGGCTTGGGTGGGGCCGCGTAGGGTGCCCGTTTGGGCTTACGTACTGGGGATTTGGCCTTCTTACCAATTGGGGGGCTGAATCTGGGTATTGGCGTAGTTGCAATACGATGCTGGTGTGCATGCAATGCTCGCCATGTGGTTTCGTAAATCAGCTGTTCAAGTCGCTGCCACTCTTTTTCAGTTAAAAATTCATGTAGTCGCATGTTGTAGTCCTCCCAGTATTTACACGGGAGACATCAACAGCATTCAGTATTCGCTACAAAGCATGATGACCCAGAACTCACCACCCCAGCAAGCGTAGAGCTGGATGCTGGTCATGGGGAAATCGGTGTACTCGATATGCTGTTGGTCAAGCACCCGCCCATTGCCATCGTCCAAGGTCAGTTGTGCGGAGTGGCCTGTGCGAACAAGTCGGGCAACGATGAAATCTTGCTTGCCCAAGAACTGAGGCAGGTAGCTGGCAATGGCATCCATCAACCAGTACGCACCTGCTTCGTCAGCCAAGTACTTTGTTCCATCAGTCAAAACAGTGAGGGGATTGATGCGCCAGTACTTCTCAGTGCCAATGAAATGACTGAGCATGCTGGGGTCAAATGACTTGCTCATAATTAATGCACCTGATAGACAAAACCAACTAAGTTGTGTGCACCGAATTGACGCTGCAACAAAGCCTTTGCATCGAAAGTGCTGGCTGCGTAGATGCGTGTTTTTAGCATCTTTGTGCCCACGCGAATGATTGCTTCGTATTGATACATGTTGAACTCCAAAAAACGGGGCTGATGTACTGAACATCAACCCCTTATCGATCACTTGCCGAAACCTTCGCGTGTAGCTTTGGTGGCGCTATCAATTGCTTTGTCAAACTCGCCTTCAAATACAGCTGTTTGCAGCGACTTGAGAACTGACAACAGCTCCTCTGTGTTGCTCACCTCAATTGCTGTTGCATTTTTTGCGTTGAGATACAAAGTGGCTGCGCCGTAGCGAACACTCAAATTAATCTTGCCGTTATCTCCTGCCCAGAACCACTCGCGTGTTTTCTTAGTAACTTCAACAGTTTTTGTATCACCTGTTTCTGCATCCTTAATGGTGCGAAGTTTGGTAGGGGCATATACGCGACCCGCATGTTTGGCTTCTGCAATGCGAAGTTGTTCTTTCAGTTTTTCCACCAACTTATTTCGGCGAATTTGCACAGGATCAGTTGCTACAGAACGTGTTGCAGAGACGAGTTTGAGGTTTGTCAGAACTGCCATATCAATTACTCCTTTAAGTTGTTTATGACAGTCGTAAGTCTGAACATGACCTTGCGCGAGGTCGACCAAAGAAGGCCAGAATCAGGCAGAAGAAAACAACAGATCAGGCGAATAATTGGCTCGACACCATTAGCGGGATGTGCTTTGCAGGTACTTGTATAAGGTCTCTCTGCTGATCCCGTATTTGTCTGCAATACGTTTTTTCACTGCTCCCAGTGCAGTGGCTTCAGCGATGATCTGCTGCAGCATTGCAGGATCTGTAATTTTTGGAGCGCGACCTTTATAAACACCGCGCTGCTTTGCTTTGATGATGCCTTCGCGTTGACGCTCTCGAATTAGCGTTCGCTCGTATTCAGCAAATGCGCCAAGCATTGACAGCATGAGCTTATCCATCGCATCAGTGCTATCGCCTCTGAATGTCTTGCACTCTTTGACGAAATGAACCGCGATACCTTTGTTAGTCAGTTGTTCAACTATTCGTAATAAGTCGCTGAGGCTACGAGCAAGGCGATCCATGCTGTGAACAACAACCGTGCTGCCTTCAGGCCAGTTGCCAGCTAACAGTGCCTGCAGTTGAGGGCGGTCAGTGTTTTTGCCGCTGGCCTTGTCTGTGAAGGTTACTGTTAGCTGCTCTCCGTCTAATTGACGATCCGTCTTCTGATCAATACTACTAACGCGGATGTAGCCGATTCGAATTCCAGTTTGTTGCATATGTGCCTCGTGCTGTAGTTTGTGTCAGCATCGAGTCTGGAGTCTGCATAACGGTGTGTCGATCTATTGTTGAAATAACCCGAGCTCGGCAAGATGTATTAGCCAAGCGACGGTGTACTCTAAGTTGACACTGAATCAAGCGAAAACTACGTCGCGCATTTCTTCATCAACCGAAGTACAAGAGAAATTGAAAGATTGTTTTTCGTCCACTTCGGCTTTGACGTGTTTGGCGAAGCCATCGATGTGCGTTTCGCCCAGTCGCCAGAAGCGATTGCCCGTCTCTTCCTGCATCAGCAGTTCCAGTTCCTGCTTGCGTTCAAAGCCAATCTTGTTACGAACAATGAATGCGTCATGGATGCGTGCCAGGGGTTCTTGGCCAAAGCCTCTGACTATGTCTGCAGCAATTTGCATGTTCTGTGCTTCCTCCTGTTGGTAGAGATAAGCCATGAGCTTGGCTTTGTTGAAACGCTTGGAGTGCTTAAACAAGGGATTGAAGATAACACTTGAAGATTCATGTTTGATCGCTTCAACGATGCACTTGTCCATGAGAGTTTGCTCAGTCTTAAATTTCTTGATACTTGGACTGGCTAAGAAGGCATGGGCTAACGCATGATCTTTGAATATGCCTGAGATTGCTGTGCGATTGCTGAACCCATTGGGGGTGTACTGCCAACAAGCGACAGTAGCTCTTGCGCCAAAGGAAATGGCTGTGATTGCTTGTTTGATGAGTTTCATGTTCGCTTCGGTCACAGACGTTTCTCCCGTGTGCGAGAACGTATCTCTGTAAACGGTATGCATGAAATCTCGTTTATCTTCGAGGTAGTTAAGAGTGGCGCTGAATGTTTTACGAAACTCTGCTGTACTCATGTGCGGTTTCGTCAGTCGCTCCACCCACGATGTCTTCCACCCAATGACACTGCTTCGCACGTCATATTCCCAGCATTCACCCAAGATGCCGCCACGCATTAGCTTGGGAACACTTTGAATGTTGATGTTCTTGTAGTACATGCGTCCAAACGTACTTGGGTTGCGTTTCATCGGAAATAGGCCTGCATTAAGTGCTGCGACTTTAAGGATGAATTCAGAGTCTTCAATCTGTCGTTCGCGTTTGTCTGCATCCATCTTAGTGCTGGAAAACTTGAGCCAGTGGATGTAATTGGCCAGAGACTCTGAATCCACGATCACGTGATCGTATGAGTCTGGGTCTGCTTGGTAATCTGGGTAATAGTCTTGAAAATCATTTGATGTCATTGGATAAGTGCTGATGATGTGGTTGTGCAGCACTTTGGTGGACATCGCTTGGGTTATCTGGTTTGAAGCTATGCACACATCAAGTTGGACCAAGTGCGTGAGCTTGACCCGGCTTAACTGATGGCTGATGTTGTTGCCTTCAACCACCTTTTCGATCAAGGCCAGACCGTTGTCTTCCAGCCATTTATGGAGACGGACTTTCTGCTTGTTTGAACCAATTCGAGGTCCAGCATGCTGCAAGGTATTTACCGGAATCGTGTACAGGTTCAGCAGCCTATTGAAGTTGTCGGTTTTGTGGCTCCTGCTGGTGCGGATCAGCTGGGTGAGTAAGCGCACATATTTGTCCAGTGCCTTGCTGGCGCTATTTGCTTTGGGAAATGCTTGGCTAAGTCTGGCCAGGACCACGGGGTCTACAGTAAGTTTGATCATTTGTACCTCCAGGTATTGATGGAGGTATTTATGAATTGCTACTGGTTTGCGTGTAATTTTTTAAGTGGAATTCCGACTGACCTGGTGAAAAAAGGGGAACTACCCCCAAGGGGGTAATGCATGGGGTACCGGGTGATCATGTTTAACTCGGATGATGTGTTTTCCTATAAGCGTGTAACTTTTTGTATGGCCCAGCAATAAGGAAGGGGAGTTGCACCCAGTTCGCGTGTAACTTTTTCTGGGGAGATGATGATTTAAAAAAGTTACACGCTTATAGAAGAAGAGAAGTTTCCCCCAGATCACATCCCCCACATAGCCCCATGGCTTGTTGAAATAAGGCGAAGCCAACTAGTTCCCCCTATGTGACATCCCTTCCTCTTCATCATTTCGGGGAGGACAATTCAGCGGAGATCGGAAGAGGCCGTAAAACTCGGCCTTTTAAAACGGCGTTTAAGCGATTATTTTGAAGTGGGTAAGGGGTAGGGTAGGGTTGAAATCAACAATAAAAGGCTAAAAAATCATGTTTTTCGGTCCTTGGGTCTCGTAAACGTAGCGCCAAAAGCTGGCTCATCTACACATGGAAACACGCCGCGAGCCGCATTTTCACTAAGGTTTCTAGCCTTTTTGAGTAGCCGTGTAACCATGGCTGTCATAGACCTTTTCTCATCGCTGTCATCGTGGCGAACTTTCGGAGCTGTGTAGTCGAGCTTCTCCTTGTTTTTTTCGCTCATTCCAATCTTCGCACCAATACGCCACAACTCCATGTCTGTCGTTTGATACAAGTTCAACGCTATGTGACCAATTTCCAGAGTACGTCGGTTGATTTTATTTACTGAGAGTTTGAACTTTGCAGATCTATAGAGTGGTGGCATAGATTTGATCCGGGCCTGAATCTCGTCAAACAAGCGCATCATTTCTGTGCGAGTGGCTTCTTCAGGAAGCTCTACATAAAAGGTCATCCCATCAGTTCTCCAGTTGGGTTTGTATAGACATTCGACTGCAGCTTCAAGACCGTGCCATGGTCCACGCGCTTCTCGCCCTGCCTCATGAACGATTCTGGGCATGGGCTTTGATCCACGCTCTCCGAACATCAAGATCCCGGAGTTTTCCCACCACTGTTCAAAGCTGATGTTGTAAATGTCGCCAGCTACGCGAGCAGTTTTTCGCACGGTATTGAAGTCCTGTGGATACCAGACATCTGCTGCTACGGGGGGCTCATTCGGATCCAGGTCAGCCAAGGCCAGTTTGTAGCTGGGACTTTGGCGCAAATAGTTGAAAAAGTGCTCGTACTCAGCGCTTGGAGGAGCGTATCCACGAGAGGAAACAAAGATTTTTGAATTATTTTTGCCATCCATAATGATAGGTGTTCATTTCAACATTGGACGATTATAGATGTCCAAAATATACTATTAACAACAGCAGCAAGCATTAATAAAAATATGCTTTTTGTTGTTAATGCATACAAAACTATTACTAATGTAAATGCAAAGTGTTTTTGTGTTCGTTAGTAAATTTTTTAAAGAAGGAGGTTTTTATGCAAATTAGTACAGAGACTTTGGACGTTAGCAGTGTGCTTATGTGTGGCAACAAGCTTGCAGAGAAATTTGCAAGCGGGCATGACACAGAGCAGGACTACATGCAAATGTTGGACTACAGCACAGATGTGCTGATTGCTGAAAACAGCGCAGAACTGTTGGACGCAATGCACAGCAGCGTGCAACAAATGGGCATTGAAATTGAACGGGAAGATGAGCACAGCGTAGTTGCAGCATATATTGCAAAAAACAACAAAGAGCTGTGGGAAGAAATTAGCAATGTGCTTGATGGAATTGCTATGGGTGACTTTGACGAAGAGGAGGCAGAACACACACATACAACTGTAAGTGGCTACAACTTGTACTTTGGGCAAGTTGGCTATGAAGACGTAAAGCATATTGCACAAACATTGGAAGTGCATGGCACAACGTTGCGTGCAAAAACAATTAGCGCAACAGAGATGGATGATGAGTGGTGCGTTAACTACATGTTTGAAAACGACATTGTTATTAATGATGATGAGCTTGCAGATGTTGTTATGGCTGTGCGCAATATGGGAATTGCATTGGCTGAGCAAGAAGAGTGCACATACAACGGTAGTGAGGTGTACGTTGATAAAGATGCACGACTGTTTGGTAAAGCAGTAGGAACGATGCTGCATTAAAGCAAACAATGTGCAAATAAAAATGCAGCTGCTTACATGCAGCTGCTTACATGCAGCTGCACATTAAAAACATATGGAAAAAATTATGACTGATAAAAAATTAATGGTTAGTGGCTTTGACTTGTTTTATTACGAAATTACAGACGAGCAAGCTGCAAATATTGCAACGGCTATAGATGGTAAAGCTTGGGAGTTTGGCGATGGTTGGTGCGTTACAAAAAAGTTAGACAACTATATGTATGTCCCAGAGGCAGAAATATATTTTGCAGTACGTGGCACAACACTTTTTGGCAATGAACTGGCAACTGAATATGGCGGCATTTGTGATGGGTGTGAGCTTTACTCTGGAAGTTTGGGGGAGAGGCTATTGACTGAAGTACTGGAAAGTAAAGGTTGAGAAAAGTGCGACTGCTTACATGCGGCTGCACAACTAATAAACATAGGAGACAAATATGGATAAAGCAGGACAAGTAAACGCAAGTGTGGAAAAACTACTTGCACAAGGTAAGCGTTATGCAGCAGCAATGGCTGCAGGGGAGGAGTTTGCGTTTTATGCAGGGGTAGTAATTGACTACTGTGTAGAGGCAATTTTTAGTGACTGCGTGGATGAGTTGTTAAACGAAATGCGCGTGTTGCTAAATGCAGAGGGCTTTGATATGGATGGTGTGTGTGACGTGTGCACAGTAACAACATTTGTGGCAAAGAAAAATGCAAAGGCTGGCAAAAAAATACATGACATTTTGGACATGATTTTGGCTGACTGATGCAGCTATGCAGGGGGTGTACGTATCCCCTGCGAAATTTAACTTAACTTTAGGAGAAAAGACATGGCAATGTCTGATACGTGTTACGAAACATTGGGTAGTTTAAGTAGTGATTTTATGCACTACATAGATTGGGGGTACGACGGCAAAGACTTAAGTCTTGTAGTTGACTCTATGTACAACTTGGCGAAGTTTGGCGTTTTGCACGACAACTTTGACCGCCCTACAGACGAGTGGCTTGCGGAAGCAGCACATAGAGTCGTGATCTCTAGCTTGCTGGAGGACATGGAGATAGGCAACGTAGATGTTGCGTGCGAGCAAATTGCAAGTATTGCTAAACATAACGTCACGCTTGCCGAGGGCATTGAGTACTTGGCAACAGGCTTGCAGCAAAAGAGTAGCTTGTTTGATGCAATTGCAGAACCTGTAATGCACCGCCGCTTGCAAAAAATTGCAGCCTACAAAGCCGCGAAATAAAGCAAACATGCACCCTATGCAAATTACACGCATAGGGTGCTTAATTAAAAAAATAGAGACGTAATTAAAATGAAAAAGCTTTTAGAAGAAAAAATTAAAACGCATTGCGAGCAAGTAATGCAAGAAGTTGTGAGTAATGCCGGTACGGCAGGGCGCGTGGTGAGGCAGTTTGTCTGTATGCCCAATGAAGATGGCAACTACGATGACATGCTGGATATTTACTATGTGCGTAAAGGAATTCAGGACAAGTTATCTACGGGGGAGTTCACCGTATCACTTGAAAACCTTAGTGTGTGCAAGCAGGGGATGTTGGAGTATTGGTTACGTGTAGATGTCGGTGTTTCAGAAGAGCCTGATCGCATTGGTACATGTGCAGTCACAAAGATCGATAACCAATTACAAATTCAATGGGAGTACTTTGCATGCGACGAATTGCAAGAGGGGTGCCCTTGATATGACGAAAAATTTGGAAACGAAATTTACACAGCATCTGTTTTTGATGGGTGAAAGGTTTGATGACCGAGTAACGCAGTGGTTTAAGGGCGCGCTCATCATTGAGCATGATTTATCTGAGATGGAGCGTGGCTGCAAGCTTGCAATACTGATGAGAATCTGTAGTGTCACTATGGGGCATAAGATCACAAAGCTGACAGAAGTTATTGGCGGTTCTCAAAAGGGGATGACTCTTGCCCGCCTCTCAGGCGCTTATCCAGTTGCTATTACGCAAACCACAGCGTATGAGCGTGGCCTAGTCACCCGGCTCGTAGATATGGTCGAAATTGTGGTGCACCTTGCTAGGCTCCACGCTGATTACAGCGATGGCTTGAGTGAGCTTCGCAGCTGCATGCATGGGTTAAAGGGCGCATCAGTTGCACATATTAGAGACGCACAAAGTGCAATTCAAAAGCAGAATAAAGCAATTTCCGATTGGGTGGACGGGCTTGTTAAACAAAACTTTCGGCGATTGTTGGTGTGAATATCCACAAAAGCTATGCGATTTCTGGCGTAAAAATCAGCAGTCATCTGGCTACATCCTTAGGGGTGTGGCTTTTTAAACTGCGGGCACGGCATCCCAATCCGTTGTGTAGTCGGGAGACTTGCGTTCTTGCCGCATTTGCCACTCCGTATGCATGCCACCAGTGCTGACTTTTACAGTACCGCGACCATAGCGAGTGTTTAACCCGTCAATAGCCTGCATGAGTTTGGTATCAGCAGTCTTCTCTGGCTCCAGCCAGTCAGCTTGCACCACTGACACAGGCGAAATGTCCCCCAACATGATGCCTGCCTTCTTGTACTTGTATCCATCACGCCAAAGCAGTTCGGCTACATGCTGTACCCAGCGATTTATCACTAGGCTGTCGTTGGTGGCCTGTGGCAACGGTACTGCATAGCTAGGGTTGTACTGCGGTTGGTCTTGCCTAAACCGATTGGTAAGCAAGAACACTTGTATGAGTGACGCATGACTATTTTGTGCCCGTAGTTTTGTACAAGCATTGGCAACGAAAACGCTGATAGCATCCTGCAACACGGCAAGTTCAGTGACTGGTTTGCCAAACGAACGGCTGTTCAATATCTGTTGCTTGTCTGGGGTGTGCTCCGCCAGCTCAATACAAGCTGTGCCCTGTAGTTCACGCTGTGTCTTCTCCATCACCAAGCCAAACTCAGCTCTTAGTGTTGGTGTGTGAGCCATGCGTAGGTCTTGTGCAGTTGCGATGCCATGTGCAGCAAGTCTTTGGGTCAGCTTGCGACCTACACCCCAAACTTCACCAACTTCGATTTGGCTCAGCAGCTTGGTCTGCTGTGCATCAGTCAAGTCGTTGTAATTAAAGACACCTTTGCTGCGCGGGTGACGTTTGGCTATGTGATTGGCCAATTTGGCCAGTGTCTTTGTTGGTCCTATGCCCACGCACACAGGCAAGCCAGTCCATTGAAATACTCGTTCACGTATTTGGTAGCTGACATCTCGCAGCTTAGGCGTACCAGTCAAATCCACAAAGCATTCATCAATGCTGTAGACCTCAGTGCGCGGAGAATAATCAGACAGTACGCTCATTACGCGATTGGACAGGTCTGCATACAGCGCATAGTTACTACTCAGCGCAAGTACACCATGCTCTTCGGCCAGTGCCTTGCATTCAAACCACGGCTGACCCATTTTGATGCCAATGGCTTTGGCTTCGTTGCTGCGTGACACAACACAGCCATCGTTGTTGGACAGCACAACCAAAGGTGTTGTTATTAAATCTGGCCTGAATAGGCGTTCACAACTTACATAAAAGTTGTTGCAGTCCACCAGTGCTAATTGGGGCGTCATGTTGCAACCGCTTCAACTTTCACAGTTCGCAGCATGATGGGCTTGACAAGAATTTTGTAACTATCAAGGTCAAAGTCGTGGTGCTTGACGTCATTGATGCTGCTTTCGCCGCTACTTGTGCATTGCGTGCCCAAGTAGCACCAGTTGTTCACACGATGACGTTGTACCCATCCATCAGTCTCTTCAATTAAATCCACTGGGCCACTAAACGGCCAGACTTCGACTTGAGAGTCCAGCAGTGCAGTTAACAGTCGTTGGTCATGTGTGTGTCGTGGCTCTTGGCCTACACATGCACCCAAACAGGTTTTAATTTGCAGCCCAAAGCATCCACGCTTGGAAGTTTTCTCCAAACCCAGCAACCCCATGCAGAGCAGGTGCTGTTGTGCCAGTTCCTTGAGCTTGCTGTTGGCGGCATGAGCTGAGGAGAACAGTCCATACAAGCCCTGTGTAGAGCCGAGGTTCACACTCTTACTGTCCACTATCTGTTGCACAGCTCCTTGTGGCGTTTGTTGAAGTTGTATGGAGCAAAGTGTTCGTATGCGGCGCAGTCGCTGATTGAACAATGGGTTTTGCTCTTTGATTAAACGGGACTCCAGCAGCAGTGCGCCAATCTCGCCAGCAGTTTCGATGAAATCGATGCGACGAGTTTGAGCAATCATGCTGGCCTCGTCAGGCGCTCTCAAGTGGCTCATGACGCGAGATCGAATGTCCACGCTTTTGCCGATGTAAAGCGGGAGCTTACCTTCACCTCTAAAGATGTAGACACCAGCAGAGCGCGGCAAAGCAGCAAGACTATCTGGGTCAATCTTGTGGCTTAAAACAAGTGCATCTGTCGCAGTCATAGGTCAAAGCAGCTTGTGCAGGTTGTAGGTCACAACACCCCAAACAGTAAAGTCATCTGCTTCCTTGATGACGATGGCAGGGTAGAGCGGGTTTTCAGCCACCAGCTTCACAACACCGCCACGCTTGTACAAACGCTTGACCGTAAATTCGTTGTTGAGTACCGCCAGCACGATGTTGTTGTGTTTGGGTTCAATGCTGCGGTCAATCAGCAGCCTGTCGCCTTCGTAGATGCCAATGCCAGTCATGCTGTCGCCAGCAACTCTAAACACATGGGTCGCATCGCTATTGCGTATCAAGTGCTTGTTCAGGTCAATGCGTTTACGAGTGTGGTCAGCTGCGGGGCTTGCAAAACCTGCAGGCACACTCCAGCTGCACTCATCAAGCCACAAAGTGTTGGGGCTTATCTGAATTGGCTGATCTGTTGAAACTGCTAAAACTGACATTGAGCGCACTATACTGGACAAAACAACAGTACGACGTGTAGAGGTTGAAATGTTCGAAATCACCATCAAGACTTACAAGCAGGGTGGCTGCCAGCAATGTGCCTATGTGCTTGGCGGTACAGATGCTGATGTAGGTATGCGCTGCGGATACAAGTACTATCAGCAGCCTGCAGTAGAGCGTAAGGCAGAAAAATTAAGCAATTTCCCGTCAGTGGGTACTAACAACACTTGCCCAAACTGGATTTTGAAAAGTACATAATTTCTTGCTCTTTTATGAAAACGTATGTACATGTTGACAACTACAGACGAAATCATAAAATGCATGCATGCTCACAAATACCGCACACCCAGCAATCGCTCTCGCTAATGAGAAGGGGCTCGTACGTGCGCGTGAGCTGGCGCTAATTGGAGCCGCTGGCGGTACGCTGCAGCAGCTGCTCCAAACTGGCAATCTGGTGAGGGTTGGACGTGGTGTTTATGCACCAGCAAATCGAACCCATACGGAGCTAGATGATCTAGGCCCAATCGCAATTAAGTATCCGAGCCTTGTTTTCTGCCTGCTGACAGCTTTGCAACTACACGGCCTAACAACGCAGTCACCACATGAGGTTTGGGTTGCTGTCGGTCAGAAGGCGCGTGCGCCGAAGATTGAATACCCGCCACTGCATGTAGTGCGGATGAGTGATGTGGATTACGGCGTAGTAACGCTAGCAGTCGGTGGGGTGGTGCATATCCCCGTGACAAATGTTGCCAAGACGATTGCCGATTGCTTCAAATTCAGAAACAAGATTGGACTTGACGTTGCACTTGAAGCATTGAGAGATGCTTGGCAGCAAAAGAAGGTCACGATGGATGAGCTTTGGCGAGCTGCAGAACACTGTCGAGTTGCTAACGTCATGCGCCCCTACTTGGAGAGCTTGGTATGACGATGAAAAACATTGGCGCATCAGTTCGCGCACGAATCAACAACAAGGCCAAAGCAGACAAGGTCAACACACAGTTCTTGCTGATAAGGTATTCGCTTGAGCGACTGCTTTACCGCCTAGCTGTATCAGAACACAGAGATAGCTTCTTGCTTAAAGGTGCTTTGCTGTTTGATCTCTGGTACGACGTACCGCTAAGGCCAACACGTGACATTGACTTGCTTGGTTTTGGAATGGCTGAAATTCCACATCTCATCAAAGTGTTTGAAGACCTGTGTGCCATCGAAGTTGAAGACGGAATTAGTTTTGATGCGGCAACGATTAAAGCAGAGGAAATCCGCAAAGACGCCAACTACTCGGGTACGCGGGTGACACTGGTTGGAACTATTGATGGTGCGAAATGCACTGTGCAAGTAGATGTTGGATATGGAGATGCGGTAACGCCAGCGCCGGAGATGGCAACGTACCCGGTCATGCTCGAAGACATGCCCGCACCAGAGTTGCGTGTCTATCCTCAGTACACCGTGATTGCAGAAAAGTTCGAAGCGATTGTTGCGCTAGGTATGGCAAACAGCCGTGTGAAAGACTACTTTGACTTGTGGGTGTTACTGCGTAATGCCGACTTGGATCAAGCGATTCTTGAGCAAGCAATACAAGCGACTTTCAAGAGACGTGAAACGGCAATGCCCAAAGGCATTCCAACAGGTCTAAGCGATCAATTTGCAAATGACGGTACACGCAAAGATCTGTGGAGTGCATTTGTGAGTAGAAACAAATTAGAGGCTGAGTCGTTGGAGCACACAGTGAAATACTTGCGGGAACGATTCAGTTTCACATTCAACGAGAAAGGAGAAATTGCTATGGATATGGACTATTTCTTTTCAGAGCCCACACTGCCACCTGAGTTGCGTGAGTTTAGAGAACGTCTAAAGGAACACAAATTTTCTGAAAACGTTGCGTGGATACTGAATACGCCAGTTTTGATTCCTGAAAATTCGTTCACAGATACAAAGGGTGTTGCTGCCCCTCTTATGAAAGGTTTAAAGATCAATCTCATTGAAGATCAACGCAACATTCGGTATTCAGGCGGGAATCAGATTCAGCTAGTTGTGTGCGACAGACAATCGGGGACGTTTAATGACGCGCCTGACTCTGCCAAGTTCAACGTTATGTATGTCATTCACAATGGCAAATGTGTCATGGATGTACTCGTTGACTATGGGATGAAAGGTCAACGACGTGAATATGGTGTGAAGCATATTTGTGAGCTGACGGTTCATCGTTTTGAAGATGGTTCCTGGGTTAGTGATATCGCTAAGCTCACTTCATTTCTGCAAAAGCAGCGATATAAAAATGCAACAACATAAAATCGTAAAAAGAATTTTCACGCAATAGCTACACGCCAAATGACGGTCAATTTTTGTTCCAACGTGTAGCCAACAGTCCCATAGGTATCAAACTCAGATCCGCCGCTTGAGTGGCCTGTGATGCTTTCAGCAAGTCGAACTGGTATGTCATTGCAAGCCTTCATTCGGTCAATGATGGCATGACGGAACATGTGCGAACGAAATTTCAAACTAGCCAGTGTTTTGTTGATGGCTGCGGAGCAATGATTTGCACCATTGAACTTCGCATATTGCGGTGCAAGCCATTCGCTTCGTAGCTGAGTTGCACGTTTATGTAGTTTCTGTGCGGCATCAAGAGAAACCCCATACAAAGGGACAGCTCTGATACTGGACTTGTTCTTACGCTCAGACAGACGATTGCTGCGTACCCAAAGATGTGGAATCGGATGATCAAGAACGCAGTCTTCAACTCGTGCAAACGTTGGTTCTGAAATTCGTAGACCAGTGTTGACTTGCATTAGTGCCAGCAATCTATGTGTTGATGTGGTCCATTGCAGAAGTTGTATTGCCTTATGTACAAGCTCAGGTGTTATTACAACCATCTCGCGAGTAACTTGTCCTTCGTTGGGAATCTTGATTGCTCGAAAAGGGCTCAGCCTATCAATATCGAGATAGCGGAATGCCAAATTGAGGATGGCGTTTAATGTATTGAAGTGTTTACGTACGCTGACAGGAGATAGGCCGCGCTGAAGTTGGGCATCGCGATATTGAATGCCATGCCAATGCTTAAGCTGATGCAACTTGACATCGCCAAAATGATCGCGGAAATAGTTGAAGTATCTAGTGGCGTCTAGAGCGAATTTCCTGCGCTTGTCAGCCATGCTCTCTCGCATGTAGATCTCAAAAGCGTCGGTGATGGTTGGGGCTGAAACGGTGGCAGAGCCAGTCATGTGCTCTGCGATCAAATCCGCAACGAAATCCTCCTCAAATGGAACGCCCTTAACAAGCACTGCCCCCAACTTGAACTCCTCTGTGAAAAGTGCAAGTCTGCAGCCGACCTAAAAAATAGTCGATCTAAATTTTTTGATGGCGGTGATCAGATCGCGAGTTCGATGGCGTGCTTAGGAGTCGAACTTGCGGCTTGCAACAAGAGTTAAAGTGACACTTTTAAAAAATGAAAGCGCAATGTATGCACAAGAGTCGTTCGCGTTCAGATAAGCTTAGCTTCAGTTAAAACCAAGCGATAAAGAGAGATAAATTGATTGACTACCCCCCATTGTTTTGTGGAAGGCCGGTTTGTCAGTAGTGTCGCCAAAACCCAAATGAGAAGACGGAGTGAAGGTGAAAAGACGTCGCGAACGAGATCGGATTGCTTGTCTCCCATCGAAAATGTGCCCCCGTCTGAAGCGTATAGGATCTTATTTCTGTAGTCTGCACGCACTGCAATAAATTGCTTTACTGTATTGCCAGTGGCGGTTTTCACATGGTTGCAAAAATCATGAAATAGCTGTTGCGTTACAAGTTCACTTGACTCATCTTTAAGAGACACAGCTACGTCCAATGGGTTTACATCCAAAATGTGTGCGCCATCGTTGTTGCGAATTTCCACGACAACACGTCCACCACGTAAGATTGGTTGAGCATTCCAATGCAAAACGTCTTCAAGTCCTTCAACTGTTAACCCATGATGCAGCATTGGTGAGAGCACATAAGACAGCTGTTGGAGGACAGGGACAAAAGAGAGTTTTACTAAGTGATTTTTTTGTTTTCCTATGAAATCACTGTGATCAGGTAAGTGCTGTGAATTTAGCTTCAGCCACTCAAAAATAGCTACGACCAATTCTTCCTCAGCAGCAATAAGCCGGATGATGCCCATTTCCTCATCAATTTCTTCGAGCTGTGCTGCTTTTGTGAAGTGATCAATAGATTTTCCGAACCTAGTTAAGACCTTCGTGGGGCCGCGACTAATGATTAGCTCAATGACTTCACTGCCAACAAGATCGTCAAATGCATCGGTGTGAACCATTTTTGTGCCAATAAAAGTGTTCAACGATGAGTCCTAAAGTTGCAAAATAAACTGTCATTCCAAGTATCATCTTTATAACCTATAGCTTGAATCGCAGCAGACGTTGCGTCATGAGTAAAGCAAGCTGAACCAAATTGCAGACAAATATGGCTTCCACAAGTTCTCATGCAGATAAAACTAGCGCAGCCGACAAAAGCATCGGGTTTGATTACCAGTATTACTTTTTTTTGCTTGCGTTGCTTAATCTCAAAGTGAATCAGTCTGCGGGCTTGGAAGTGCTGGACGATGTTCACACTGCGTTAAATCAAGAAAAAAATATTTTTTACCAGCTGAAACACACGACGCAAAGTTCGGCTGATGGAACACCGATTGCTTTAACAAAACTTGACAAAGACATGTGGAAAACGCTCTACAACTGGGCGATGGTCATCACAGATGTGACGTCTGGACGAGGAGGGATAGCGGCTCAACTTGATTTTGTTAAACGATCGGATTTCCACTTGGTTGCAAACAAAAAAAGAAGCAGCGGAAATTCTGTGATTGATGTAATAGAAGAATTGCAAAATCGCCAAACAAATTTTGAGAAGGCAAAGGAAGTAATCGAAGGTGTAGAGAAGTCAACAACTGACGACTCACTGCAAAAATACATCAGAACAGTTCTTGGACTAGATGACGGAGTCTTAGAGTGCTTCTTGCGTCAAATCCAATTTGAACTAGAGATCGATGACATCATCGAAAGAGTCAGAAATGCAATTCATGAAAAACATGTTCCGATAGAAAAAGTACAAACCGCACTTGAGGGTATTGACTCGAATTTGCGTGAGTTAGTCTTTAAAAAAGTGAAAGTTGGAGAGCATGTGGTTCTTAGTTTTGATGACTTTCACAAGCAATTCGGAAAATACATTAGAGACGCTAGAAGCACCAAGTTAACAGTGAAGTCATTCAAGCAAGAACTGCCGGATGATTTATTCGCACAGAACTTCATTAAACGCTTATTGGAAATAAAAGCTTTAAAACCAGATGACGCTGAATATGCGGCGGAGATGACAGCGCTGAAGTTACAACTCGTACTACATATAGAGCATTGGGTTCAGTCTGGAGAAGTAACAAGTAAAGATGTTGCTGAATTACATGATGCAGTAGAGCTACTATGGAAAAGTAAATTCCGTCTCGGCTTTGTTGAGTGCGAGGATAGTGAGATTGAAAAAATTGGTAGAGGTCTGCTAGCTGAGATGCTTTCTGCAAAGTATGAACTCAGTGAAGATGCGCTGTCTTTGCCTCATAGCAATGGCGAGATCTATCATTTGTCAGATATCGGTCGTATAGGCTGGCATAAGCATTGGAGTGAGAAATGACAATTGACGTATTCAGCCCAAATACAGTTGCAGTCAACTCTCCTGATGAAGGTACGACCTACAACAATTTCGCAATTTCTGCTGTTGGAATAATGGCGGTGTTAGAAGAGGTTATAGAAATTTCTGTTGTTAAGTCATTGGTCATCATGCCACTGATCATGCATGATGCTACCGTCAGATTCCTTGCGAAACACAACACACGTGATCGTGGCGTGGCTGCATTGGTATCAGTGAGGCCTGAGTTGTTTCTAAATTTCAATTCCCGTTTTCTATCAGGCTTAACGCCCACACTTAATGCGATTCAGTTTTTGATTGAGGCTGGGTACGTAAGATTTGATGGCAAGCTACATCTCCAAAAGTCTCTAGGTATTTCTGAGTCAATGGGTGCTCGCGCTAACAGGATTAAAAAAGCAGCAGGAAATATTGCGGCGGTCCTAGCGACATCTGAAGAAGAGCTCTATTTGAATTTAAGGATTGAGCTGTGAAATTTTCTATCAATACGATCACGCTTTGGTCAACCAGAAGCGAAATGCGACAACTGCATTTCAAGAAAAACAAAGTCAATGTGTTAACTGGGGGAAGTCATCGAGGGAAAAGTGCAATCCTTGACATCTTCGACTACTGTTTTCTTGGAAGCACACACAAGATACCAAACAGCGTAATTAATGAAAACACTTCTTGGTATGGACTGACGTTTTCTATAAACGACAAGCAGTACACGATTGCTAGGAAAAGTCCTGTAGGAAATCTCGTATCAGATGATGTGTACTTCTCCTCTTTAGGAGTAATTCCTGAGGTTCCAAGTGCCAACATAAAAATTGACGAGTTGAAGCTCATTCTTCAAGCTGAATTTCACATAGACGAAGCTGTAAAGATCGCCTACGGCGGCGGTGCTCTGAGAGCAGGTTCGAAGGTCTCATTTCGATACTTCTTCTTGTTCAACACAATTTCTGAAGACATCATTACTAGTCGCGATACGTACTTTGATAAGCAATCAGAAGAGCGCTATCGCGAAGCGTTACCAAGAATATTTGATTTGGCAATGGGAATTGATAGTCTTGAAAACATCGCCATTCGCGAAAAACGAGAGCGTCTAGAACGGCAATTAGAAAAGGAGCAACGGAAGGCCAAACGATTGGAGAAAGGCGGTTCAGACTTTGATGCTGAGTTAAAAGAGCTTGCGGCGAAGGCAATCTCGTATGGACTACCAATCAACCAGCAACAAGAGCTAACGGTGGACGCCCTTAAACAGACGCTGACAAAGGCAAGTGCTCCGCGAGATGCTGATGAACTACATGAGTACTCAAATGTAAGCGCTTCTATTTTTTCTATTGATCGACGTTTAAGAATGTTGCGATTACTTGAGTCTGAGGTTTCAAGATACAAGAAGTCAAACAGTGCGACTTACGATAGTCTTTTACCTATTACTGAGTTGTTGAATCAGACTGAATACATAGTTAAGTCAACAGTTTTTGATCAGCTAGTCAGCGGACTCAAAGCCGATTTGAGTGAGGTTAAAAAGGCTACTGAAAAAAAACTTCCTGTAGAGGTGCAGCTTCGTTCGATCAAAAACTCATTACTAGAAGAAAGAGAAAAATTTGTAGAAAAGCAAAGAAGTCTTCCCGCAAAGCTTGAATCATTCGAAACTGAGAAGGCAAAGTGGATTTTCATTGGGGAAACACTCGGCCGCTTGAATGTTTATTTCCCAAAATCTGATAGCGCAGTCAACACAACTGTTGAGGAAGATGTCGACTTGCAGGCTCAGATCGACAGCTTACAAGTTGTCGATGTTCAGTCAAAGCGTGATGCAGTGTTATCGCTAGTAAATGAAATAGCGTCTAAGCTTTTAAAGAGTACAAAAACGGCGCTCGACAACTACGCTAATTGGCACCCTGAATTCGTTTACAAAGAAAAAAGACTTCGTCTGAGGAAGCCGCTTTCAACTTTGATTGAAAACGTAGGGAGTAGCTCAAATCATATGTTTATGCATTTGCTACATTTTCTTTCAATGCATGAAACGGCCATTACTGAAAAATCGCCATTCATCCCATCATTCTTGATAATTGATCAACCAAGTCGTCCGTATTACCCTCCAGAAAAACCTAAAGATGAGGTTCAACTTGAAAGTGAGGAGCACGAATATGTTCGCCTAGCGTTTGAGCTGTTGAATGAATTTGTTGGGACTATCAATGCGGATCACAAAGAAGATTTTCAAATGATTGTGTTTGAGCATGTGACGGCAGATGCATTTAAGGGCTTGGAGAACATTTATGTTCTGCCTGAGTTTCGGGGCGCAGAGCGATTGATTCCCGAGTCATGGTATTCAAATTAAATGTCACTGATGTCTAGTTCAATTTAACGTTGTGGTTGTTTCCATGTGTCTTCAGAGTAGATGTGTTGGTGCGTTGCAACTGCATAAGGCTTAATGCCGACGCCTTCTAAAAACAGACGTTTCCCTTGATCAAATCCATCGCTATTGCCTGCAAATACAAACCAACCGGGTTTTGCTCGTTCGGGGAACTTTTTAAAGTACTTTGCTCGCTCAATTAGTAGCCACCTCAGGAACACTTCGTTCTCTTCGAGTCCCAAACCAAAAAACAATAATGGTTTGTGGAAAAAAACTTGTAGCCAAGAGTCGGAACCTGCCCATTTATCAATCTTTGCGGCTCCAAAAAGTCGAGTGCCTGATTTGTGGAGCCAACTACGTGCTCGTTCTACTGAGCCCATGTAATGGGACAGGCCAAGGCGAACACTTTGACGATAAGCTTGCATCCCATTTATGTGCCAGATAGCAAAAGACGTTAGTGGATCTGCGATTGGCTTATTGGCAAAGTAAGTGCTCCAAGGGTAATAAGCAGTGAACTTGGCTTTACCGTAACGCAAGCGTTTGGCGGAAACTGGGGTTGAAAGTGTTTCTTCGAAATTCGTGGTAAGTACTGGTGCTGCATTGAGTGAAGCCCAGTTGGAAACATAGGTATGTTGCGGCAATGAGCTCCAGTCCTTCATCAAGTCGCAAAAAAGCTGCTGCAGTCCCTTTTCGCCAGCTCGGGATTTAGAAGCGAGATCAAGGACGTCATAGAACTCGGTGAGTGCGACGCCATTTGGTATTCCTTGATGGTTTGGATCTATGTGCTGACGCGCGAGTGCAGTTAGAAGGCTGTTCCAAGAGTTTGTGTTCGCCGGTGCCTCATAGCGATTTATGCCGTTGCCAATAACGAGTGCAAGGTCGTGCTTATTTGCGTTAAGTAGGGACTTCATTGTTTGAATAACTATGTTCGATTGCTTGAGTCTCTACGCGAAACAGTGATTACTGACTAGGTGATTGTGCGAGTGGTTCGACTACGTAAAACGGAACCCAACTAGGGGTTGAAAACCCAGCCTTTGCAAACCCTCCAAGGGGCTATAATGCAGTAAAATGGAAGTACAAAATGAGAGTTTGGCGGCTGATAGTAATGTTAATAAATTAAATATTTTTAATGTTACTACACAGTTCACTATACATTTTCAAAATGTTGTTGATTTAAAACAACTTTTTATTAAAAAATCTATTGAAAATCCGCGTGTCGGCAGTTCGATTCTGCCCCAGGCCACCAATCCAAGACGCCCAACTGTTCTCAGTTGGGCGTTTTCATTTGGGCCATCCCCAGAGCACGCGGGGTGCGGCGCAATTCTACGTGTGCCAACCCCCTCCGGTACTTGAGGTGGTATTGCCCCCCAAATCTCATACTCTGCCTTCTCTTCTCACGAAACTTCTTCAAACCCTCACGCTGTGGCACACGCAGAACGCGTTTCCAGGCAACAACTTACGCGTGTGTCGGATACGAAGGTTTTGCTATCGACTTGCTGAGGCGCGCCTTGTGGTTTGTGTGCTGTCACACACAAAGTTCTGAGAATTTGCAAGAAAAGTCCACGTTTTCGGTTCTTTAATGGGGCAGCAAGGGGCAAATGTTTGTAAATACTAGCTTTGTATTTTTGTGATGACGACCAGTTGATCTGGCACATGTCGGTCAATAGTCGTCGATGGAAAAGCTGCAAAACATAATGCGTATCATCCGAGGAGTACTAATCTCATTTGTGAATGGCACGACACTGGACCCCTGGATTTTTTTCCCGGATTCTTTTCGGAGGATCCTGGTCGTTGGAGGTCGTCCCTGAAGGTCTGCGTGTAGATGACCGACTTTATGGCTGGAGTGACCTAACATGCTGTTCCGTGGCCCCGGCTTTTTTCTGGGGTCACTTGCGGCTTGGACAAGGTGATCAGGAAATTTTCCTGCGTGGAATGTCGCGGCGACTAGCAGAGGAAATTTCCGCCTGCGCAAAGACCCTTGGCGTTATGCTGCCCTCAATCAAGGCACTGAGAGCCGCCATGGCCAGCGACCGTTATGTGTCCAACAGGATGGTCCGCGAGGCCTTGGCCATTTCAGGCGCTCATGCTTCCCATTGGCACCCAGACCAATCAGGGCTGCTTGCCCCTGACCTAGAGCCCTTAGGTCCGGACCTTAAGTTGTTCGAGCAAGTCACCTCCGGCGATTACAGCGCTATTGAGGCTCGCAACGACAAATTTGTGGCCCAAGAGACGGTGCTGCACGATGAGTATTTCTGCTCTGTGGAATCAAGTGTACTGACCCTCGAGCAGCGCGTGGCAACCGTCGTGATGGAAGACTGCAACTTGGTTATAGCTGCAGCTGGGTCGGGAAAAACCTCAGTGCTCGTGGCCAAGGTCGGCTACTTGGTGAAAAAGGGCTATGCCTCGCCTGAGGAGATCTTGGTTCTTTCCTTTAATGCAAGCGTTGCCGATGAGATAGAAGCTCGCATTAAGGAGCGGCTGGTTCAATCGGATGTGATTTCAGATACTCCCAAAGTCAGCACGTTTCACGCGTTTGGGATGGCTACGATCAAAGAGACGGGGCCCTCGCTGCAATTAGCGCCCTTGGCGCTTTCGTCGGACTTGCGCTCGCGTGAACTACTGAAGATTTTCTTTGACCTGATTGAGTCAGATCCGCAGTTTCAGTCCGATGCGATCCGCTTTTTGGCCCTGCACGGGGTGAGCGGCGCTACCGACGAAGCCATCGATCTAGCCGCTCAGTTCGGCAAAAGCTGGCGTGATCTGATCGCGCAGCCCATCGGTACCGTGGAACTCCCTGATCCAGGTAGTTCTCTGTACACCACCTTGTCGGGCGACACGGTTCGCTCCAAGCAAGAACTTCAAATTGCCAATTGGCTAACTCTCATGGGCATAGAGTTTGTCTATGAAAAGCCTTTCCCCCCAGTGGCCTCCCACCCTTGGACACGCAGTTATCGACCTGATTTTTATTACCCCGCGCTTGATCTTTGGCACGAGCACTTCGGTGTCAACATCTTTGGTGAGGCTCCGACGCATTGGGGCGTGAACCGCCAGGGTATGAGCTATGAGGAACAGGCGGCTAGCAAGCGCAGCATGCTCACCGAAATCAAAGCGCGATGGTTCGAAACCACCAGCGGAGACTTTGAAACTGGCGCCTGGGAGGAAAAGATCCGATTGAGTCTGGAGAACGCTGGAGCAAAACCTCAGCTTATTAGCTGGGAGCGATTCCAGGAGCTGGCAACGTCGGCAGGTCTCAAGCAAGCTGCGGCTCTGGATCTGCTGGGAGCGGCCATTGCCCACTTCAAAAGTAACCACCTGAGTGTTGAGGAATTGCATGCTAAGGCTAAGGCCTCGAGCGACTCTAGTCGCAGTCAGGACTTCGTGCGGCTCTTTGAGAAAGTCTTCGCGCGTTACGAAGCCAAA
>JACCDU010040766.1_pt1 | contig 23550 bp, 22 predicted proteins | sample 7446081 | NCBI WGS metagenome assembly JACCDU01 (sample SAMN15323447, study PRJNA562643) | freshwater metagenome | isolation source: river surface water | place: USA:Blue River Watershed | collected 2017-08-17
GTGGTGTTTGGCGAGTTGCCCAAGACCAGCACGGGCAAGATCCAGAAGTTCGAGTTGCGCAAACTGGCGGGGTCGGCTGCGGCCATCGACGTTTGATCAGCTATGACTGTTGCCATTGAAAAAGCCACCTTGCGGTGGCTTTTTTCTTGGGGCCTTGCAACGTTCAGTGCACGGGCTTGATCAGTGATTGCTCAGGTGATCACTGCTTGTTTTTCTTTTTGCTTTTTTTGCTTTTCTTGGCGGGTTTCTTGTCAGTCTTTTTGTCTGCTTTTTTGGCGTGTTTTGCCTTGGCTGGGGTTTCGGGTTTGGCCACGGGAGCCGCTGCTGGCGCTGGTGCCGGAGCAGCCGTTACGGCAGGCACGATAGCGGGGGCAGCGGCTGGCGCTGCTGTTTGAGCTACGGCAACAGCAGCCAAGAGGCTGGTCAGGAGAGCGGAGATGGACTTGATCATGCTAAGCCTTTTGAATGTCAAAAATGAAGTGAACGGTTTCATTATGAGAGCGAGGGCAGGGAAATTTACTAACTCTGCGATTTTTATTCGATGTCAAAAGCGTGTGTGCCAAATGAACCACGCGCGCGATCAGCAAAGTAGTGTTCGAGGGTTTCACGCACAGTGCGAAAAGCCAATTCATCCCAAGGAATTTCCGATTCGCTGAACAGCCGCGCTTCCATGGTCTCATGGCCGGGGTCGAACTGGTCGCTGGTCAGGCGGGCGCGGTAATACAAATGCACCTGGCCCACACGGGGCACGCTCATCACAGTGAACAGGTCTTCCATGATGAATTGCGCGCCGGCTTCTTCGGTGGTTTCTCGGGCGGCACCTTGTGAAGTAGATTCGCCCAGTTCCATGAAACCTGCGGGCAAGGTCCATTTGCCTTTGCGCGGCTCGATGTTGCGCTTGCACAGCAAAACTTTTTCACCGAGCCACGGTACGGTGCCCACCACATTGAGTGGGTTTTCGTAATGGACAGTGTGGCAGACGGTGCAAATGGCGCGCTCTCGGGTATCGCCGTCATCGGGCAGGCGCCGCGCTACGGTAGCGCCGCATTGCCGGCAGTGTCGAATGGTGCGGTCAAACATCATGTGTGCTCAAAAGGGTGGGCGAAGTGCTCAGACAGAGTCTAACCAGTTGGATGCATGAAAAAGCCTCCAGGGTCATGAACCGTGGAGGCTTTGCGTGTGGCTGTTGTTGGGTCAGGTCAGATACTTGATCAAGAACAACGAGATGCCAGGGAAGAACAGCAGCAACAAGGTGCGGATGGTGTCGCTGATCAGGAAGGGCATGATGCCTTTGTAGCTCTCGCTCAATGGCACGTCCTTGGCCATGCCGTTGACGACATAGACGTTCAGGCCCACCGGTGGTGCCAGCATGCCAAAGCCTACAGTCATCAGCACCATGATGCCGAACCAGATGGCGGTGTACTCGGCTGTCATGCCGAAGTCGAGTTTCATGATGATGGGGAAGAAGATTGGGATCGTCAGCAGCAACATGGACAGCTCGTCCATCACGGCGCCCAGCACCACATACAGCAGCAAGATGCCCGAGACCACCAGCAGTGGGGCCAGATTCATGGATACCACCAGTTCCGCCAGTTGGCCGGGCACCTGGGTTCGAGCCAAAGCGGCATTCATCACGTCAGCACCCATGAAGATCATGAAGATCATGGCCGAGCTGATGGCTGTGGCATGGAAGCATTCGAGGAATTTGCCCCAGGTCAGCTCGCGCTTGAGCAATGCGGCGACAAAAGTGGACGATGCGCCGACGGCCGCACCTTCAGTGGGTGTGAAGAAGCCGGCATAAATGCCGCCAAACACGATCACAAAGATGGTGGCAATCGGCAAGATACCTTTGAGCGCATCGAAGGTCAGCTTTTCAACTTCCTCGGTTTCTGGCGCTTGACCAGGCACCACGCGCACGTAAATGGCGATGGCGACCATATAGCCGACCATGGCGATGATGCCGGGCATCATGGCTGCGGCGAACAGTTTGGCGATGTTTTGCTCGGTCAGGATGGCGTAAATTACCAGCGGCACCGATGGCGGGATCAGGATGCCCAGCGTACCACCCGCAGCCAAGGTGCCAGTGGACAGTCGACCCGAGTAGCCGTGGCGCTTCATCTCAGGCAATGCCACGCCGGTGATGGTGGCGGCTGTGGCCACAGATGAGCCGCAGATCGCACCAAAGGCACCGCAGGCGAGCACTGCACCCATGGCCAGACCACCTTTGAAGCGGCCCATCACGGCTGCAGCAAACTGGAAAAGCGCCTTGCTGATGCCGCCCTGGGTGGCAAAGTGGCCCATCAGGATGAACAGGGGAATCACCGACAGGTCATAGTTGGCCAGACGGGCAAAGGCCAGGTTGTTCAGAAAGTTCAGGAAGGGCGATGCGCCCGTCTGAAGGATGAAACCTGCGGCACCGGCCAGAAACATGGCGCCCGCGATCGGGACGCGGATCACCATGAGCAGCAGCATGATGCCGAAAATGAGCAAAGCCAAAGTGATCGGGGTCATGACGAGGCCTTGTTGTTATTTTCAAATTTGGAGAGGGCTTGCATCGCAGCGATGAAAGCGGTGATCCCGAAGGGGATGCACATGCTGGTGAACACGATCCAGTCGGGGAAACCCAGCAGCATGGAGGCGCCCATGGTCTCTTTGGCATTGATGGCTGCAGCGCCGCAACGCCATGCCAGCAGGGTAAAGATGATCGTCATGAACAAGTCGCCCAAACGGTCGAGCTTGAAGTTGACGGTCTCACTGCATTTCGCAGTGAAGAAATCCACAATGATGTTCTCGTGCTTGAGTTGGCAAAGCGGCATGAACAGCGCAATGGCAGCGCCTGCGCCGACACCGGTCAGCTCGAAATCGCCAATCAGGGCGGTGTCGAAAACGTTGCGGCCAATCAGGCTGTAACAGGTCATCAGCATCAGGCCGGTCATGACCAGCCCTCCCAATATGCTGCAGAGCCGGGCGATCCGCTCCAGTGAATTTGAAAACATCATGGTTTTGCAGGTGTTAAAGATAGATTGACTGACTCGAAAACAAGGGGCAATAAAAAACCTGAGCAGGCTGCTGTCAGCGACTGCCCAGGTTATTCATGACCCACTTATTTCGTGTATTGCTTGATCAGGTCGGTGGCGGATTGCAACATGCCTTTGCCATCCATGCCCTTGCCAGTCATCTCGGCCACCCAAGCATCGTCCAACGCATCGGTGGCTTTCTTCCACTTTTCCAGTTCCGCTTTGGGGATGATGCTGATTTTCTGGTTGGCAGAAGCTTCAAACACTTTCTTGCTGGGCACATCCTGACCAGCTTGGGTTTTGCCCATGAAAGCCGACAATTCACGACCGGAGTTTTTGTCGATGACCGCCTTCAGATCGGCTGGCAGCGATTCGTACTTGGCCTTGTTCATGGGAAGCACGAACACGGTGGTGTACAGCGCGTTGTAAGAGCGATCGGTTTCGGCGGTGAAGTTGGTCAACTCGTTGACTTTCAGGCCTGGGGCCACCTCGTAGGGGATCACGGCACCGTCGATCACGCCTTTGGACAGCGCTTCAGGCACTTGAGGAACGGGCATGGCCACGGGGGTCGCGCCCATCATGGCCACCATCTTGTTGACCTGACGTGTGGGGGCGCGCACTTTCATGCCTTTGAGGTCGGCCATGGTTTGCACGGCTTTGCTTTTGGAGTAGATGTTGCCTGGGCCGTGAACGTGGATGGCCAGTATCTTCACGTCCTTGAAATCGTCTTGCGCATATTTCTGACCAAAGTCCCAGGCCGCGCGGCTGGTGGCTTCGGCGTTGGTCATCATGAAGGGCAGCTCGAACACTTCCAGTTTGGCCAGTTTGGGGGTGTAGGCTTGCAAGGTCCAAGCCACATCGACGACGCCGTCACGGACTTGTTCATACAACTGCACCGGCGTGCCGCCCAGTTGCATGGCAGGGAAGATGTCGCACTTCAAGCGATCTTTGGAGTCGCGTGCAATGTTCTTGCACCAGTCGCCCAGCATGGTGGTGTGCTGAACCGACTGTGGGCCCAAAAAGTGGTGAACTTTCAAAGTCACGGTTTGGGCTTGCGCGCTCAGGCCAGCAGCCATCAGGCCGATGGACAAGGCGGTGTGTTTCAGCAGTTGTTTCATGCAAGAGTCTCCTTCTGTGTTTGCGAGGTGAATTATCTTAAAACCAACCGATCGGTCGCTTAATCGGTGTTTACCCAATGCCTGCGCAGCCGCTGACCATGGATTCAACGATCCGGCTACAGCAGGTCTTTGGGGGTGAATTATGTTGCAGGATTTTTCCGAAATGATGCGGGTAAGTACCAGTTTTCAAGAGTGGCCTGCATTTTTTTTCATTATTTGATGTCGATGCTCAAACTGACCAAACCCGTCACTTGACCCATCAGTCGGTCACCTTGGACCACGGCGCTGACGCCTTCAGGCGTACCCGTATAGATCAGATCGCCGGGTTGGAGTTCCCAGGCGCTGGACAGGTGTTCAATGGTTTCAGCCACATTCCAGATCAATTTGGCAATTGTGCTGCGTTGACGGTCGGAGCCATTGACCTGCAAGCTGATCTCGGCTTTGTCCAGATCTCCGGCTTGTTCTTTGCGTGTGATGGGGCCGATGGGGGCCGATGCGTCAAAAGCCTTTCCGATGCACCAGGGGCGGCCCTGTTTTTTCATGTCGTTTTGCAAATCGCGACGCGTCATGTCCAGGCCGACAGCGTAGCCGTAGATGTGTTTCGCTGCATCGACGGCCTTGATGTTGCGTCCACCGACACCAATGGCGACCACCAGTTCGATTTCGTGGTGCAGGTTTTTCGTCAGACTGGGGTAGGGCATGGTGCCGGTTTGTCCGGCATCGACCACGACCAGGCTGTCGGCAGGTTTGAGGAAAAAGAAAGGGGGTTCACGTCCCGTGAAGCCCATCTCCTTGGCATGTTCCTCGTAGTTGCGGCCAACGCAATAAATGCGGTGAACCGGAAAGCGTTCGGGCTGGCCCACAACAGGCACAGAAACAATGGGCGTGGGGGCAAATACAAAACTCATGAATCGCTTTCTTCGAGGGGGTGGCTGTTTGGGCTCAAAAATGTTCGTAAGCAGGCTTACTATAGGGGGCTGGCAAGTGCTTGCTTGGCAGTGAAAACCCTAGCGAACGTGGGAGCAATGAGGACATGACGAAAAGCTTTGATGTGGCAACGGCGCCGGGACACTTGATTCGACGGGCGCAGCAAATTGCGGTGGCCATTTTTGCCGAGCATTTGGCCGCATCGGACATCACGCCGGTGCAGTTTGCCATTTTGAATGCCTTGCGCGACACGCCCGACATTGACCAGATCACCTTGGCCAAGCGCGTGGCTTTTGATCCGGCCACATCGGGTTCGGTGATTGGTCGTCTCGAGAGCAAAGGCTGGGTGGCCCGCCAACCGCATGCCACCGATCGGAGGCGCAAATTGCTGGTGGTGACACCGCAAGGCGTTCGGGCCTTGGTCAATATGCAATCGGCGGTGGCGCAGGTGCAGTCGCAAATTTTGTCGCCCTTGGGTCCCGAGGAACAAACGCAGTTTGTGCACTTGTTGTCCCGTTTGGTCGCTGGGCACGAGGCCCAGTGAATCGGGGCAGGTCAAGCAGCAGGATAGGTCAGCTCAAAGTGTTCCACATGTGGCGGTGCTGCAAAGAAGGGGCCCACAATGGCGCGCCATTCGGTGAACAAGGAAGATTCACGGAAGCCCACGGTGTGATCTTCCAGTGTTTCCCAAAAGATCTGAAGCACATAGCGCTCAGGATTTTCAATGCCATGGTTGACCTTGGCACCACGAAACCCTTTGGCCCGGCTGGCGACGGTGTTCAAGCCGTGTTCTATCGCTTTTTGAAAGGCAGCTTGCTGGCCAGGCTGGATGCGGATGTCGGCGATTTCAAGGATCATGGTTGATTCAATTCAGTCATTTGCAAAGTTGAAACCTTAACGCAATTTTGAGTTGGTTTTGCCGCATGGGTGACTTTTGTTCACTGCCTTGAGGCCCTGAAGGTTCAAGCCGCACGGGGTGCCCGCGAAACGCGCCACACGAGCACGGCAAACAAGATGGAGACGATCGCCAATGCGCCGGTGCTGGTCATCCAGAAGGTCTCCACGCTGGGACGCTGTGGCCACGTCGCCAGACCCTGATAAGCCAGGCGGTAGCCACCATACAGGCCAAAGCCCCAGAGCAGGGCGGTGTAAATGAGCAGTGGTGCCAAGGTGATCCGGTAGCAGCGCAGCAAAAAGGCGCACACGGCCTGCACCGCATCGGCCAGATGGTAGAGCGCGACCCAGCCCAGCCACAGAATGGCCGCCTGGGCCACTGCAGAGTCCGTGGTGAACGCGTGGGCGATGCTTTCCCGACCAAGGGTCAACAGCGCTGCGCCCAGCAGTGCAGCGCCGATTGCCAGGCCAATGCCCGTGCTGGCGGCATGCCTGGCCCGATGGGGCTGCTTGGCACCCAGCCAGTAGCCTGTGCGTGCGCTGCTGGCAATGCCCAAGGCCAATGGCACCATGTAGAGCACGGCCGCCAGGCTTGCCGCAATCTGGTGGCTGGCCGATGCGATGGGGCCCATGCGGGCAATGAACAAGGCCATCAGGGTGAACGACGTGACCTCGACCATGATGGACAAACCGGCGGGCACACCCAGTTGCAAGAAGCGCTTCAATGCGGACCATTGCGGTGCTTCCAGCTTGTGCCAGAGTTGGTAGGGGTCGTAAATGTCTTGCGTGCGCAGCAGGTACAGACCGGTCAGCAGCATGAAGGTGTTCACGCCCAAGGTGGCCCAGGCGCAGCCGACCACACCCAGACCTTCCAGCTTGAAGTTGGCCATCTGAAAGCCAAATGTCAAACCATACGACAGCGGGATTTTGACCAGCAAGGCACCCGCTTGCAACCAGGTCACCAGACGCGGAAACCCCAGAGTTTGGTTGAGGGTGCTGTACATGCGAAACAGCAAAGAGGGCACCAACGCCAGCGCCAGGACCCGAAGGTAGGCTTGCACTTCTGGCCACAGCGCCTCCGGTACATCGGTCCAGGCCAGCCAGGGATTGGGAAACCACAGGCCCAGGCATCCCGTCAGCGCGGCTGCGGCGCAGATGTACAGGGCTTGCCGCACGGATCGGCCAATCTCGGTGTTATGCCCGGCGCCGCGCAGTTCAGCCCAGACAGGCAGCAAAGCTTGGAGCATGCCGTTGAGCGCCACATAAATGCTGATGTAGATCGACGAAGCCAGTGAGAGGACGGCCAGGGCTTGCGGGCTGTAGCGACCGGCGATCACGGTGTCGGCAATGCCAAAGGCCATGACCGCCAGCTGGCCAATGAGAACGGTGCCCGCATGGCGGGCAATGATGCCCAACTCAGACATCGTTCAAGGCAGGGCCACGGTGGGCTTGAAGATGACGATACTTTCTTCCTTGTTCTGGACGCGGGGCGCCTTGGCCGCTTCTGTCCAGCCCAGTTTTTGGAGCCGGGTCGACAACAAAGACAGGTTGCTTCGGTCCACGATCAGCCAGCGGCAGTTGGCTTGCGGTGCTTGAGCTGAAAGAAGTTGAACTTTGCCATGGAATCTGAAAGCGGTGCCTTGTGCCCGACTGATCCCCGCGTATTGCAAGCAGGAGATGGGCCCTGTGACATCGGTCACTTTTTTCACCATGGGGGCATAGCTGCGAGAGAAGTCCAGCATGGGCAGCCACAAGCTCATGACCAGTAGCCAGCACAACACGGCGCCACTGGCGGGCAGCACCATGCTTTTCCAGAGAGCTGTGCGGTGGTGCCCGATTCGCCATTTGACCAAGCCGAACCAAGCCAGTGTTGCGGCCAACGCCAGGGAAAAAGTGGGCAGTGAAAATTCAGGCATGAAGCCCGGAACCAGTCTGGCCACATTGAGGGCCGGCTGGGCGGGTATGCCCGTTTGCATGGAGATCCAGACCACCCAGACAACCAAGGCGCCGACGCTGAAAAACAGCAGAGTGAACCAGTCGATCCAGGCACTCAAGCTGCGGCGCAGTGTAGGCAAGGCAAAAGCGGCCAATGTGGCCACTGCAGGCAACGAGACCAGCAAGGCCCGGTCAGACAAACCGGTGAACCAAGTCGCGCCCACGGTCACCACAGCAAACCACAGTGGCAGGCCCAGGTGCGGATAACGCCAGCCTTGCGAGAGCTGACCGCGCCAGCGCCACAAGGACCACAAGGCCAAAGGCCAGGCAGGCCATGTGAACCACATGATCAACTTGGCCAGGATGTGCACATCCGCCATTTGGTGGGGCACCACACGCCAGCGCCACAAATCGAGTGCGCCTGCGGTGGTGATGCACAGCAGGCAAATCAGTGCCAGCAGACCCAGGTCAAGCATGCTCAAGCGGCGGTGCATGGGATCGGGCTGCGCGATTGCGCGAATCCAAGAACCACCAATGCCCAGCCACAGTGCCAGACTGGGGGCGCCAGACAAAGTCAGGCCCAGCATGCCGATTGCAATAGCGATACCGCTTTGCAGGCGGTGTCGGGGCAAGGTGGCCAGACCGAAAAACAGCAGAGATGCCAGGAACAGCTGGCTGAGGGCGGGCGTTGTTTCGTGTGATAGCCGTGCCAGTCCCAGGCAAGCGAGCAGCGCCAGCAAGCCACCATCGGCGAGTGCGCAAGCGTAGTCCTTGGGTTTGGCTTCACCGCCAAAAGCAAAGGCTACGGGTTGGGCCGCCGGATGACGTGCCAGAGCGTAAACCGCATACCAGGTCGATGCCAGTGTCAGCGCCAGCATGGCGATGAATGGAATGCGTGCGAAAACATCCTCCCAGCCTGTCGGAGCCATGCGGATGGCCGCAGCACCCAGCCAATAAGGCAGCAATGCCAGGCTGTCATCGGTCTGGCCAAGCAAAGTGGGTTTGAGCCAGCTGACCACTTCACCCAGCGCTGGTTGGGCCAGTTGCAGCATGTAGCCCAAAGACTCGATGTCATTGGCTTTCCAGGGCGCGCGCCCCCAGAAGCCGGGCAGCACATATGCGGCGCACAGCAAGAGCAAAGCCAGGCGCGGCAGTCGGCGCACAGCGTGTTGGGAAACGATGGCGGGGGTAGGCTGGTTCACAGGTTCAGAAGATAGCAGGTCTTGGCAATGGCAAAAGGGCTTTCCCAATGCAACAAGGGCAGGCCGGTTGCCCGGACTGCCCTTGTGGGGATTGCGACCAGCTGATTATTTGCCGGTGGAAATCTTGCCGAAACGGTTGCGGAATTTCTCCACGCGACCGCCCATGTTGTCAACCGATTTCTGTGTGCCGGTGTAGAAGGGGTGCGACTCGCTGGTCGTGTCCAGCTTGTACAGCGGCAACTCGCGGCCGTCTTCCATGGTGATCATTTCTTTGGTGTTGGCGCATGAGCGGGTCACGAACTTGAAACCGTTGGACATGTCCTGGAAGCAAATTTCACGGTAGTTGGGGTGAATGCCGTCTTTCATGGGGAAATCCTTTTATTTTCGCTACGGTAGCCACGCCTCAGCCCATCTGAGCGCACTTTCCGCAAAACCTATCGATTATAGGGTATCAGCCGCCGCGGCGCATCATGTCGAAGAATTCGACGTTGGATTTGGTTGCTTTCATGCTCTTGAGCACCATTTCCATGGCCTCGATTTCGTCCATGTTGTACATGAACTGGCGCAGGATGCGGGTCTTTTGCAGGACTTCGGGCGAGAGCAACAACTCTTCGCGGCGGGTGCCACTGCGGTTGAGGTTGATGGCGGGGAACACGCGCTTTTCGTACAAACGGCGTTCCAGGTGGATTTCGCTGTTGCCGGTGCCCTTGAATTCTTCAAAGATCACTTCGTCCATGCGGCTGCCGGTGTCCACCAGCGCGGTGGCGATGATGGTCAGGCTGCCGCCTTCTTCCACATTGCGCGCGGCGCCAAAGAAACGTTTGGGGCGCTGCAGAGCGTTGGCGTCCACACCGCCCGACAGCACTTTGCCCGACGAGGGCACCACGTTGTTGTAGGCACGGGCCAAACGGGTGATCGAGTCCAGCAAAATGACCACGTCTTTTTTCAGCTCGACCAGGCGCTTGGCCCGCTCGATCACCATCTCGGCCACGTGCACATGACGGGCAGCGGGTTCGTCAAAGGTGGACGAAATCACTTCGCCGCGCACGCTGCGCTGCATTTCGGTCACTTCTTCAGGGCGCTCGTCGACCAGCAGCACCATCAGGTGCACATCGGGGTAGTTGGCGGTGATGGCGTGGGCGATCTGCTGCATCATCACGGTCTTGCCTGACTTGGGCTGGGCCACGATCAAGGCGCGCTGGCCACGGCCCAAGGGGGCAATGATATCGATCACGCGGGCGGTGATGTTTTCCTCGCCCTTGATGTCACGCTCCAGACGCATCTGCTCTTTCGGGAACAGGGGCGTCAGGTTCTCGAACATGACCTTGTGTTTGTTGTTTTCGGGCAGGTCGTCGTTGACCTTGTCCAGTTTGGTCAGCGCAAAGTAACGTTCGCCGTCTTTGGGGATGCGCACTTCGCCTTCGATCATGTCGCCCGTGTGCAGGTTGAAACGTCGCACCTGGCTGGGGCTGATGTAGATGTCATCGGTGCTGGCTGTGTAGCTCGAGTCCGGGCTGCGCAAAAAGCCAAAGCCGTCCGGCAGGATTTCCAGCACGCCATCGGCAAAGACCTGTTCGCCCGCTTTGGCGCGTTTTTTGATGATGGCAAACATCAGCTCCTGTTTGCGCATGCGGCCTGTGTTCTCGATTTCGAGCGCGTCGGCTTGCTTCAGGAGTTCGGACACATGAAGTGCCTTGAGTTCATTCAAATGCATGGGATTTGGCCTGTATATCAACGATCCATCGTGAATCGTTATCAGTAAACCGGGTGGAGGTGTTCAGAACCGGAGGTCGCCCGGGGTCAGGGGCTGAGGCTTCCAGTGATCAAGGCGCTGTTCCCTGTTGAGGGTGCCTTGACGGAAATTATGACAGGTTTTTGAGCAGTCCCGTAAAAAGAAAAACCGGGAACCAAGGCCCCGGTTTTTGAGTGCAGGCCTCTTTGGCAGAGGCTGCAATGTTCATCAAGCCAATTGCTGGTCGATGAAGGCGGTCAGTTGCGATTTGCTCATCGCACCGACTTTGGTGGCGGCCAATTGGCCGTCTTTGAACACCATCAGTGTGGGGATGCCGCGGATGCCAAATTTGGCAGGAATGTCGCGATTTTCGTCCACGTTCATTTTGGTCACTTGCAGTTTGCCTTGGTAAGCACCGGCCACTTCGTCCAAAATGGGCGCAATCATTTTGCAGGGGCCGCACCATTCGGCCCAAAAGTCGACCACCACCGGTTGGCTCGACTGGAGCACGTCGGCTTCAAAAGTGGCGTCGGTAATGTGTTTGATCAAATCGCTGGCCATGGCCTTTTCCTTGTGAACATTGAAGATGCGGCTAAAGTTGCAGCTATTTTGACAGAATCCAGACACGCTCGCCTGTCGCAGGCGTGTTGCGACCATTTCTTTTGATGCCATTTTCCACCGATATCCCTCTTTCGTCTGATCCCCATGTGCTGGCTGTGGAGGTCGCCATCGTCGGGGGAGGGCCTGCCGGTTTGATGGCGGCCGATGTGTTGTCGCAGCAGGGCGTGAACGTGCACTTGTTTGATGCCATGCCGTCTGTTGGACGGAAATTTTTGTTGGCCGGTCGTGGAGGCTTGAACCTCACACACTCAGAGGGCGATGCGCAGTTTCGTGCCCGCTTTGGCGAGCGGCAGTCAGAAGTTGGTCGTTGGCTGGATCGGATGGATGCGCAAGGTGTGCGGGACTGGGCCCATGCGTTGGGCATTGAAACCTTTGTGGGCACCTCGGGCCGCGTCTTTCCGCAGGAGATGAAAGCAGCACCCTTGCTGCGGGCCTGGTTGCACCGATTGCGGCATCCGGTCTCGGGTGTGCCGGTTCAGTTTCACATGCGACACCGCTGTCTGGGTTGGCAAGGTGAGCGCCTGGTGTTTGAGCGTGGCGGTGATGCGCAGCCCCTTCATGTGCAGGCCCAGGCGACCGTGCTGGCGTTGGGGGGAGCCAGCTGGCCGCGATTGGGCTCCGATGGCGCTTGGGTGCCTGTTTTGAGGCAACAAGGCGTCGAGGTGAAGGACTTGAACCCTGCCAATTGCGGTTTTGATGTGATGGGCAGGGAGGGGCAGGGCTGGACCGAGCACTTTCGGACCCGGTTTGCCGGGCACCCACTCAAATCCGTTGCGCTCACGGTGCCTGCTGCTGGTGCGCCCGATGAACAGGACCGATTTGCCCGCAAAGGGGAGTTTGTGGTCACGGAAACCGGAGTGGAGGGCAGCCTGGTTTATGCGGCTTCGGCCTGGCTCCGGGATGATGTTCAGGCGCTGGGGCAGGCGCAGATGTGCATTGATCTGTTGCCGGACAAATCCCTGGACCAGGTGCGTTCGGCGGTGTTATGGCCTCGCGGCAGCCGCAGCTGGTCCAGTCATCTCAAGAGCCGCTTGGGGCTGGACGGCGTCAAGATGGGGCTTTTGCATGAGCTGTGCCCAGCGGAGATATGGGCTGAGCCCGAGGCGTTGTCAGCCCGTATCAAAGGCTTGACGGTGTCACTCAAGCGTCCGAGACCCGTGGCCGAGGCCATCAGCACGGCAGGCGGGGTGGCTTTGGAGGGTTTGACGGAAGGCTTGATGTTGAAAAACAGGCTTGGTATCTACTGCGCAGGCGAGATGCTGGACTGGGAAGCACCCACCGGCGGCTATTTGTTGACCGCTTGCCTGGCCAGTGGCGTTCAGGCGGCTCAGGGTGTTTTGGCAAATTTATTCACAAAATCTAACAGTTGATGTATGCCAATGGGCCACATGCTGCGTTGATGGAGTGTGAGTAACTTCATCCAATGAACGAGGTCGACATGACGCCAGAAGCATCCAAGGAATACCAGTGTGCCGTTGAGGAGGCTGCCAATGCCTTCATGAAAGTGATGGCCCTGCGTGGTTTCAGTGTTCGGGATTACCCTCAGAATTTCGTGGCCCAAATGGCCCAGCAGACCCGTTTGGCTTTCGAAGTCAACCGTGCAGGTCCGCATGCCAATGCGGACGTTTTGGTGGCGGATTTGCTGCGTGCAGCACCCCAGGCGCCTCGCTTGGTGAGTTCTGGCAAGGTCAAATCCCTGCCATTTCCGTCTTTGCGCCGTCGCATGGCTTGATGGCCTCAGCGCCTCGCCAGCGCGGCGGGTCGCAGTTTCAAGGGCGCTGTTCTGGCGCCTTTTCTTGTTTCCCTTGCGTTCCAGGCTTCAATGCATGAAGTCGAACTGTCCTTGGCGTATGGACAATGCCTTTGAATTGGCAAACGGAAAATGCATAAGGGAAGTTGACGAGCCTTGACCCCGGCACTGGCTCCACAGTTAGGGCTGCTTGGTTCCCCACCTGACCCGGTTGGCCGCTTCACCATGCGGGAAGGCCCGTCAGTTCCGATTGTAGGCGAGCTTGTGAGACTTTCTGTGCGCGGCTTCGCTTTTTCCTCTTTATTCAATGGGCTTGCCTGTTTGACTGCGCACTGCGCGGGAAGTGCTTTCTAGCCCGATAGAATCGGACGCATGTCTTATCTTGTTCTCGCGCGCAAATACCGCCCCCGCAATTTCACCGAAATGGTGGGGCAGGAACACGTGGTGCAGGCTTTGACCAATGCTTTGGTGCAACAGCGCTTGCACCATGCGTATTTGTTCACTGGCACCCGGGGGGTGGGCAAGACCACCGTGTCCCGGATTTTGGCCAAGTCGCTCAACTGCCAGGGGGCAGACGGGCAGGGCGGTATCACAGCCGAGCCTTGTGGCGTTTGCCAGGCCTGCCGCGACATCGATGCTGGTCGATTTGTGGATTACACAGAGCTCGATGCCGCGTCGAACCGGGGCGTGGACGAGGTGCAGAGCTTGCTGGAGCAAGCGGTTTACAAGCCGGTGCAAGGACGCTTCAAGGTCTTCATGATCGACGAGGTCCATATGCTGACCAACACCGCGTTCAACGCGATGTTGAAAACACTGGAAGAGCCCCCGGAATACCTGAAATTTGTGTTGGCCACGACCGACCCGCAAAAGGTGCCCGTTACGGTGCTTTCGCGTTGTTTGCAGTTTAACTTGCGGCCCATGGCCCCCGAGACGGTGTTTGAACACCTGACGCAGGTGTTGTCGGCTGAGCAATTGAGTGCTGAGCCTCAGGCCTTGCGTTTGTTGGCTCGTGCCGCACGTGGCTCCATGCGTGATGCCCTGAGCCTGACCGATCAGGCCATTGCCTTTGGCAACGGCCAGCTGCAAGAGGCTGGCGTGCGCCAGATGCTGGGCAGTGTGGACCGCAGCCATGTGCTGCAGCTGATCCGTGCGCTGAGCGACGGCGATGGCGCTACTGTGGTGAATCAGGTCGATGCCTTGCGTCTGCAAGGTGTGTCGGCTGCCGCCACGCTGGAGGACATGGCCATGCTGCTGCAGCGCATGGCCGTCATGCAGATGGTGCCCAGCATGGCCCAAGACGGTGATGACCCTGACACCCAGGGCTTGGTCGATCTGGCACAGTCCATGCCCGCCGAAGAAACCCAATTGCTCTACAGCCTGTGCCTGCATGGGCGCACCGAGCTGGGTCTGGCGCCGGACGAGTACGCAGCGCTGACCATGGTGCTTTTGCGTTTGCTGGCCTTCAAACCCCCAACGGGCGTGGCTGAAAAAAAAAGCCCGCGAACCAGTCCGCAGCCTATAACTGAATCGGCAACCACGGCTTCGCCACTGGTTTCCATTGCCCCCCGGACTGAGCCGTCGCCTGCTGTTCGCGCAGCGCAGGACATCCAGCCTGAAAAAGCTGTAGCCTCAGTCAGTCCTTCTTTGCCATCGATGATGCCCGCCGTTCAGCAGGTGAATCGCAGGTTGCCTGCAGCACAAGCGGAGGCGGTGCACGCAGCCCCAATGGCACCTCATGTCGTCAACAAGCCTTCGGCGCGGCTGACCGAGCCTGCACCGTGGGAAGATTTGCCTTCAACGCATGACAACGCCGAAGATGCAGCAGCAGATGCTTTCGTGGCTTCTTTGGTGCATACCGAGTCTGCGGTGGAAACACCCGCATTCCGGTCATTGCCCGTGCGTGAGGCGTCTGACTCGGTGCGGGTGGATGTGCCCAAGGCTGCATCGTCCCCCTTGCAAACCACTGCGGAAGGCGACGTCTGGTTTGCCGCCGTGCAAGGCTTGATGGCGCAAGAAACCATCACGGCCTTGGTGCGCGAATTGGCGTTGCAATCGCAATTGCTGGCGCGAGATGCAGACCAATGGCAGCTGCGCATTGAGCGCGAATCGCTCAACCACCCGGCCAGCCGTGAACGCTTGCAAGCGGCATTGGCCGCTGCAGGCCATGGCCAAGTCCGCTTGCAAATTGAGCTGGGGCCGGTCACCGACTGCCCGGCCAAACGCATGGCGGTGGCTGCTGCCGCGAAAATGGTGGCCGCCCAAGAATTGATTGAAAACGATCCGTTGGTGCAGGCCATGATGCGAGATTTCGGAGCGCGAATTGTGCCCGGCAGTCTCAAAGTGATCTGACACTTTCTACATTGACACCACTGAAATCAAAGGAATTTCCATGTTCAACAAAGGACAACTCGCTGGCTTGATGAAACAAGCCCAGGCCATGCAGGACAACTTGAAAAAAGCCCAGGACGAACTGGCTTTTGTCGAGGTGGAGGGTCAGTCTGGCTCCGGCATGGTCAAGGTGCTGATGACCTGCAAACACAGCGTGCGCCGTGTGACCATTGACCCCAGTTTGTTGGCCGATGACAAGGACATGCTGGAAGACTTGGTGGCAGCAGCTTTCAATGACGCGGTGCGCCAGGCCGAAGAGGTTTCCCAGCAAAAAATGGGCAAGCTCACCGCCGGTCTGCCGCCAGGCATGAAGCTGCCCTTCTGATTCATTTTGACGCGACATGGCCGATACCCACGCTTTAGCCACTTTGGTGCAAGCCCTCAAAGGTTTGCCGGGGGTGGGCATCAAGTCGGCCCAGCGCATGGCCTTTCAATTGTTGCAAAACGATCGGGCTACGGCCAGACAGTTGGCTGCGGCTTTGCAAAATGCCGCTGAAAAGATTCGCCATTGTGAGAGTTGCCATACCTTCACCGAGGCCGATTTGTGTGATACCTGCCTGGATGCCACGCGTGACCGCTCACAGCTGTGTGTGATTGAAACGCCCGCCGATCAATCGGCGATTGAGCGCACGGGTACCTACCGAGGCTTGTATTTTGTTTTGATGGGCAAGCTCAGCCCCCTGGATGGCATTGGTCCACACGACATTGGCCTGGCCAAGCTGAAAAAGCGCGTGGGTAATGGGGTGGTCAACGAAGTGATTTTGGCCACCAATTTCACGGCAGAGGGGGAGGCCACGGCCCACGTCATCGCTGAAATGATTCGTCAGCAAGGTCTCAAGGTCACGCGCTTGGCGCGTGGTGTGCCTGCTGGCAGCGAGCTGGAATATGTGGACTTGGGCACCATTGCCCATGCTTTGGTCGATCGTCGCTGAGCCTTTCTGGCACGCCTATACAAGCGGTGCGTGCGCTTTGCCACCGCTTTCCAAACTACCTGCAATCCATTACGTGAAAACCCGCTCGGGATCAATCCTGATGCGTTCAAGCGACTTCGTGCATAAGCTCAAGGCATCGGATTTTCGATGTCTTTTCGGAGTCGCGCTTGTTTCCTTGGCTGAGTTCTCGGCGATCTTTTTTGCTGGCCACGGCGGGGGCGCTGACCGAGGCGTCTTGGGCCGCTTCAGAGCCCGCACCGCACCGGGTCAGCATCGCTTTGGCTGCGCGACAAAGCCTGTACCACTTGCCTTTGACTTTGGCGGATCAACTGGGGTTTTTCCGGCAAGCCGGTCTGACCGTTGACTGGCTGCCTCACGAGGCAGGCTCCAAAGCACTGGCCAGCGCCATGCATGGTCAGGCCGATGTGGTGGCCGGTGCTTTTGAGCATTTGTTTGGCTTGCACCAGAAAGGCTTGAGCTACCAAGGCTTTGTTCAGTTGGGGCGCACGCCGCAACTGGCTTTGGGAGTGTCCATGCGCCGCAGTGCAGCCATGCGTTCGGTCATGGAGTTGAAAGGTGCGCGCGTCGGTATTTCAGCCCTGGATTCCGGCACGCATTGGATGGCTTGCCAATGGTTGTTGCACCATGGTCTTTTACCGGAAGACGTGGTGTTCACGGAGGTGGGGACTTCTTTGGGTGTGGTGGATGCCTTGCGCAGCGGATTGATCGATGCTTTGTGCAATCCCGATCCTATGATGCATTGGTTGGAGCAGAAAAACGAGGTTCGCATCCTGGGGGATGCGCGCTCCATGATGGCCACACGCAAGCTGATGGCGGGGGATGTGCCAGGTGCTTGTTTGTTGGCGCGCACGGAATTTTTGCAGCGCCAACCGGCAGTGGCGCAAGCACTCAGTGACGGCGTGATCCATGCGCTCAAGTGGCTTCAAACGGCAGGCTTGACCGATATGTTGAAGACGGTTCCATCGCACCACTGGATGGGAGATCGGGCGATTTATCTCGGGGCTTTTGAGAAATTGCGTGAATCCTATGCCACAGATGGACTGATTCAGGCCGATTCCGTCTTCAATGCGTCACGGGCCTATGCACGACTGTCAAGTCAGGCGCCCACCCCGCGTGCTGTGCTTGAGCGCATGTACACGAACAACTTTGCGGGCAAATCCAAAGCGCGATTCGCCGCTTGAGCATCAGGGTCATCGTTTCGCTGTTTTGATTGGAGGCCGACGGACAGCCTGTGCCGTGGTTGGTGCTTTTTTCCGTGCGAGGACTTTGGCGCCAATGCGTGCCGATTGGAACGGCACCAGAACGGCCAGGTTTTGTCCGGCAGACAATGATGCATTGGGCTTGAGTTTGTTCCAGGTCACCATGTTGGCGGCGCTCACGCCGTGACGGGCGGCCAGACTGGCCAGTGTGTCACCTTTGCGGGCTGTAACCATGATGCGTTTGAGCACGATGTCTGGCGCCAAAGCCAATTGCGCGTTGTCAGCGATGAACTCGGTGACATCGTTGTCCAATTCTCCTTTGCGGTGCACCAGCAAAGTTGACCCCACTTTGACCATCATGTTCGGCGGTATGCCATTGGCCGAACGCAGTTGGTCGACCGGCATGTTCACCAGACTGGCCGCTTCGTCGGGCTTCATGGTGCGTGGCGCTTGCCATGCCGTCCAGGTGGCCAGGCGCTGACGTGACTGGTTTTGCAGATTGATCTCGAAGGTGTTCGCGTTGTCCCAGGGCAGCAAGATCTGTGGCGTGCCTGCTGCCAGGATGACTGGGCGGTTCATTGACGGGTTCAGGGCTTTGAAGTCTTCCAGGCTGATGCCGGCCAGTCGTGCGGCGACAGCCACATCGATGTCGCGGTCAATCGGCACACTCTTGAAGAAAGGGTGGTTCTGAATCAGTGGCAACTGGGTATTGAACATCTCAGGTTGTGCCACGATGTTCTTGACCGCTTGCAGCTTGGGCACGTAGTAACGTGTCTCGTTGGGCATGTTCAAGTCGCTGTAGGTCAAGGGCTTGCCTTGCGCTTTGTTGCGGGCCAAGGCACGACCGACGCTGCCTTCTCCCCAGTTGTAGGCGGCCAACGCCAGGTGCCAGTCGCCGAACATGCCGTAGAGTTTTTGCAAATAATCCAGCGCAGCGCGTGTGGACTCCAGCACATCGCGCCGCTCATCGCGAAACAGGTTTTGCTTCAGATCGAAGTACTTGCCGGTTGCAGGCATGAATTGCCACATGCCGGCGGCTTTGGCGCTGGAAACGGCATTGGGGTTGAAGGCCGATTCAATGAAAGGCAGCAAGGCCAATTCGGTCGGCATGTTGCGGCGTTCGAGCTCTTCGACAATGTGAAAGAGGTAAGGCCGGGACCGCTCGGTCATGCGCAAGATGTAATCGGGGCGGCTGGCATACCACTGCTCGCGGTTGCGCACGAAATCATCGTCCAGATCCGGCATGGCAAAACCACGGCGAATCCGCTCCCAGATATCGGTTGGGGGGGTCAGCCCTAAATTGCCACGAGGTTTGAGCGATACCGTGAGATCGGTGGCTTCAGCGCGGTGGATTGGCGATAGGGCTTGAACAGGTTGGGCTGGGATGGCTGAAACCTGGGGGGGCGTGCTGGGCACAGGCGTGGCACAACCTGCCAGCAGCAGACTCAAGCCCAAACACATGGCCGCCACTTTGGGGCGGCATGAAAAGCGTAACTTCGTAAAAAGCAAGTTCATTTGAATTCATTTTTCCAGGCACGCAGCGTTGCGAAGGTGGTGACATCGTCTACCGCCAGTGCATCGCGCTGCTTGACCGCAGCAGACACGGCAGGGCTGCGGCTTCGCAAAAAGGGATTGATGGCCTGCTCGGTCAACAGACTCACGGGCAGGGTGGGCTGGCCTTGTTGGCGCAGCTGTGTGCAAACGCAATGATAGGCGGTGAGCGCCGCATTCTCCGGATCTACAGTCAAGGCAAATTTCAAATTCGACAAGGTGTATTCATGTGCAGGGCAGGCACGTGTGTCTCCTGGCAATGCGGCCAGGCGGTCCAGCGAATCCAGCATTTGTGCAGGGGAGCCCTCAAACAACCTGCCACAGCCGCCAGAAAACAAAGTGTCCCCACAAAACAGGATGGGTGTCTGGTCGGGAATTGGGGCCCAGAACGCGATGTGGCCTGCCGTATGGCCAGGCACATTGATCACTTCCCAGCTCAGACCATGCCAGTGCACATGATCGCCTTGTTCCAGACCGATGTGTGCAACGGGCAAGATTTCCATGGCCGGTCCATAGATTTGCGCACCAGTGTTCGCCAATAAATCGGCCAAGCCACCCGTGTGATCGGCGTGGTGGTGCGTGACTAGAATGGTGTCCAGTTGTACGTCAGGATTTTGTGTCAGCCAAGCCTGCACCACGGCGCCATCGCCCGGGTCGACCACCAGGGCATGGTGGTCATCGTGCAACAACCAAATGTAGTTGTCTGTGAATGCGGGCAGCGGGATGAGTTTCATGGAGTCCCAGATTATAGAAAGTAAGTATTCAGCGACAGACTGGTTGGGCCTTTTGGGACAGCCTGTTGCGCAGCGCTTGCTGGCGTGGGAGCAAGCGCAGGCAGACGCTTTGTTGGCTGATGTCTTTGGTTATCACGCCTTGCAGTTGGGGTGCCCGCAGTTGCACGCTTTGCGTGCTAACCGCATGCCGCACCGATGGCTGGCGCAAACAGAATTTGAGTCCTGGCCATTATCTGCAGAAGTCACCGCTCAGGGTGACTGCAAGCCTGCTGATTTGAGTTTGGATAGCCGAGCCTGGCCTTGGGGCGCCGACAGCCTGGATCTGGTGGTGTTGCCGCATGCGTTGGAACGATCGGCCGATCCTCATGCATGTTTGCGTGAAGTTGAGCGTGTCTTGATTCCGGAAGGCCATCTGTTGATCACAGGCTTGAACCCAATGAGTCTGTGGGGTTGGCGTCATGCCCAGGTCCAACGTAAAACCACATCTGAACCACAGTTTTCTACTTCCTTGATTGGTTATCGGCGCTTGCGTGATTGGCTGCGTTTGCTTGGTTTTGAAGTGCAGGTCAGCCGCTTTGGGGGCTGGACCCCTGCATTGTCCAGCGAGTCCTGGATGCGCCGATTTGAAGGTTTGGAGTCTTGCGGGCAGCGCTGGTGGCCCATTTTGGGTGGCGTGTATTTGATCGTGGCCACCAAAAGGGTGCCCGGCGGGCGTTGGCTCGATGGACGACCATGGCGCGCGGTACGATCGCCCGCTGCAACGACCGTGCCTGTGGCCCGCTCGGATACCTCCATCAGCCGTCAAGCGGCTTCGAAAGACCATTGTTGAATCACGTTGAAATTTATACCGATGGCGCCTGCAAAGGCAATCCCGGCCCCGGGGGCTGGGGCGTGCGTCTGCAATCGGGCCAGCACGTTCATGAGCTTTTTGGCGGCGAGTTGGGCACCACCAACAACCGCATGGAGTTGACTGCTGTGATCGAGGGCCTGAAGGCCCTCAAGCGGCCATGCAAGGTGACTTTGTACCTGGACAGCGAATACGTTCGCAAAGGCATCACCGAGTGGATCCATGGCTGGAAGGCCAAAGGCTGGCGTACCGCCTCCAAGCAGCCCGTCAAGAATGTCGAGCTGTGGCAGGCGCTGGACCATGTGGTGTCGACGGCGGGACACCAGATTGAATGGCGCTGGGTCAAAGGCCATGCAGGAGACCCCGGCAATGAACGGGCCGATGCCTTGGCCAATCAAGGCGTGGACAAGGTCCTCAAGCGTTGAGCTTCGGGCTTGTAAACGTCATGTAAAGACCCGAAAACACCGTTGTTTGGCTGCCAAGCCTGTCGTTTTCCCTCGCAGAAATCGAACACAAGACTGTTACATTCGGAAACTGTTTGCGTCTTCAATGTAGCGGGATTTCTGCAATGGCTTATCAAAAAAAATATGCGCTGATCGCTGTGATTGGTGTGTGTGTGGCGTCCGGTGTGGCTTGGTGGGCTCAGCGCCCATCTTCGGGTGATCAGATGCCCGGCACGTCTGCCGCGCCTGGCCCAGCCAAGGCACCTGCGGTGGAGGTGGCCAAAGTCACATCGATCACCTTGGTCGATGAGACCCAGTCAGTGGGCAGTTTGCGGTCCCGTCAAGGCGTCATGCTTCGCCCTGAAGTGGCCGGGCGCGTGGCCAAAATCCTGTTCAACGATGGACAGCGCGTGAGCAAGGGGCAACTGCTGGTGCAATTTGATGATCAGCTGCAGACCGCTCAGGTCTCGCAAGCCAAAGCTGAAATGTCGATCGCCGCGGCCAACCACAAGCGCAATCAGGAGTTGGTGGCCCAGAATTTCATCAGCAAACGCTCACTCGACGAAAGTGCTGCTGCACTGGAAGTGGCTCAGGCCAAATTGGATTTGGCGCAGGCGACCTTGCAGCGTCTGAAGATCGTGGCCCCATTCAATGGCGTCACGGGTCTGCGCCAGATCAACGTGGGGGATTACCTCAAGGACGGCACCGATGTGGTCAACATCGAAGACATCGATGCGGTGCTGGTCGACTTCCGTTTGCCCGAGCGTTTCCAGGCCAAAGTGCGCCCAGGTCAGACAGCGCAGCTGACGGTCGATGCCTTGCCGGGTCGCCCGTTCACGGCGGTGGTGCAAGCCGTGGACCCCTTGATCGATGCCAATGGCCGGTCCGTGGGGGTGCGTGGTTGCATTGACAACCGTCAGCAGCAATTGCGTCCGGGCATGTTTGCCCGTGTCAATGCTGTCTTCGGTTCGCGCCCCAGCGCTTTGGTGATTCCCGAAGAGGCCATCGTGCCGCAAGGTGGCCGCACATTCGTGGTCAAAGTGGTGCCGGGTGACAAGCCCGATACCCTGGTGTCGCAGCGCATCGCCGTCAAGGTCGGTTTGCGCCAGCCAGGCAAGGTGGAAATTCTCGAAGGTCTGGAACTGGATGACACCGTGGTCATCGCCGGACATCAGCGTTTGCAAAAAGACGGCATGCCTGTGCGTGTGGTGGACATGTCGCGTCCCAATGGTGGCAAACCAGCCGCAGGGCCTGCGGGGGCTGCCTCTGCACCTGCTGCAGCTTCTGCCCCCGTTGTTGCCCATGCCACACCGGCCACGCCAACGCCTGCCGTGTCACCCGCACCGGCACCGGTAGCCAAACCCGTATTGAGCGGCCCCAACCCTTGCCTGCGAGGTCCCGATGCAACTCGCTGAGACCTCCATCCGACGGCCGGTTCTGGCTGTCGTCATGTCCTTGCTGATCTTGCTGATCGGCGCTGTCAGTTTCAACCGCTTGTCGGTGCGCGAGTACCCCAAGATTGACGAGCCGACTGTCACCGTCAGCGTTAAGTATCCCGGCGCTTCGGCTGAAGTGATCGAGTCGCAAGTCTCCAAGCCGCTGGAAGATTCCATAGCGGGCATCGATGCGGTGGATGTGATCACCTCGATCAGCCGTGCCGAGCAGTCGCAGATCACGGTGCGCTTTCGCCTCGAAAAAGATGCCGACACGGCGGCTGCCGAAGTGCGCGACCGCACTTCGCGTGTGCGCAACCGTTTGCCTCAAGCGATTGAAGAGCCGGTGATCGCCAAGGTGGAGGCCGATGCCTTCCCTGTGATCTGGCTGGCGTTTTCGAGTGACACTCTCAACCCTTTGCAGATCAACGACATGATCAACCGGGTGGTCAAACCCCGTTTGCAAACGGTGACCGGCGTGGCCGATGTGCGCATTTATGGTGAACGTAAATACGCGATGCGCGTTTGGCTGGAGCCTGAGCGTCTGGCCGGCTTCAAACTCACGCCCCAAGATGTGGAAGATGCGATCCGCCGAAGCAACCTGGAGTTGCCGGCAGGGCGAATTGAGTCAAGCAACCGTGAATTCACCGTGACCTCGCAAACCGACCTCACCCGTGCGGGCCAGTTTGCCGACATCGTGATCAAGACGGTCAATGGTTTTCCGGTCAAACTGCGCGATGTGGCCAAGGTCGAGGAAGGCGCTGCCGATGAACGCAGCACCGTGCGCTTGGGGGGGCGTCACGCCA
>JACCDU010266377.1_pt1 | contig 23535 bp, 27 predicted proteins | sample 7446081 | NCBI WGS metagenome assembly JACCDU01 (sample SAMN15323447, study PRJNA562643) | freshwater metagenome | isolation source: river surface water | place: USA:Blue River Watershed | collected 2017-08-17
GCTGGATGTTGTGGAAAGAATTAGTGGCTCAAGCGCCTGCAAGGGTAACGCAAGTCATTAGAGAGTAACAGGTGGTGCTGACCTCACAACGAAACCAGTCCAGTTAATTGGTATGAGAAAGGGTAGCATATTTGTCCGAGGGGTTGCACCCAAGGGCTCGTATGCAGTTTTAATGGTTAATGGAGGTATGCGAAAGCCGAGACCCGACATTGATCGTGAAAGACGTCTGATTACTCCGCAAGAGGAAAGGAACGTGGTGTGTTGTATTATGTAGTCCAAAAGATTATGTAGCAACTGAGTCAGCACATCGCAGTAGGTTGATAAAGTTCAATGGTTGAACGCTAGCCTTTTAAGCTGGATGCAGTCGGGTTCAAATCCCAACTATCATTACAAAAACGCAAAGACTGACTCGGTTATATGTGAAAAGCATCTAATACTGGAGGCGCAAGCTAATCCAGTCAGACGTAACTCGCAAGGTGAAATCTGTTTATGCAGGAAGTTTCGTAGCTACTTAGCGGTAGTGAATGGCTCTAAAGGTCAACGGGAGTGAAAGCGTAGAATAGCATATAGCGACAAGACTACTGCCTGTCTTTAAAAACGGCGATGCTGATAACAGACTGTGATACATAGCAATATGGTTGCAGTGGATGTCGAGAGAAAGCTAGCTCGCAAGGCTGGTAATAATGCTCGAGGTGTTGTCAGCTTAAGGTGTAATCTCAACCTTAGGCACTATTATAAAACACATTATCTAACCTGTAGTGCGGTCACAGGGCATCGTAAGGTGTGGTAGCCGTGTTAGTGTGTTTCATAATAGTATTATGTCTCGGTACCAGAGCGACTTAATGGCGTGGATTGCAAATCCATTGATTCGTAGGTTTGAATCCTACCCGGGACTCCAGGTTTTGCCTGTTTCTTAAAACAGGACTGTGATGTGTATGGAGATGAGAGATTGCAACTCTAGTTAGCACTTGAAATGCTTACTGGAATTAACAATCGTGATCCAGTGATGTGAGGCCCCGGCTTAATTGCCTTGTTTGTTGACACTCACGAATATTGGTATCCTCTGTCTCTTGTATTTTGCTTTAGCCCGAACGGCCTTGAAACCAACGTAACGCTAATGTATTTTGCACATTGTCCGGCAATTGACTTGCCATACGCTCACTGCTTATATTCAAATAGAAAGGAACTCGATTATGAAAATCACACTTCGCAAAGCAAACGCCCTACAGAACACAATCCAAGACCACACAAAAACCATTGAAGTGACTACATCGTTTTCACTAAACGAGTTCCAAGATCCAACCAAAGAGTTGGCTTGTGCCCGTGAAGGTGTAGTAGCCAACGATGCACGCCGTAACCGGCTAACCAAAGCCTTGTATGCGATTCGTGCCCAAGTTGGTCGTGCCAATGCCCAAGCTGGTGTGGCAGACTTGCTGGCAGATGCCGCTTACATTGACAAGCGTCTGGGTCAATTAAAAGGCCTAACTGAGGGCAAAGTTGCAGAAGATGCGGCTGTGGTTGCAGGCAAGTTGCAGAAACTCCGCGAAAGCGACACCAAGAGCCGCATTTACGGCTATGGTGACACAGTTGACACTGGTGTGCTAACAGCAGATCAGATTGAAGGTTACAAGGCAGAAATGCGTAACCTGAAGAAAGAAAAACAAAGTATCAACGACAAGGTCCTGGAACTTAACGTTCGCACAGAGATTGAGTTGGATACAGACACAGTTGCCCTGCTACAAGCAGAACAGCTAATTTAAGAACCCCGTTACACTTTTCGGTATAAAAGTGAGCTATGGTTGTGTGCTTTATTTACAACCAGGTACGTAGGGACCTGACCTCACAGCCCATTATCCGGGCGATGGAAACAGCCTTAGGAGCAGAACGCTAACTGCTTCCATATAAATAAAATACGTAGACAGCGTAGACAGCTCAGTTTAGGGCTTGTGTGGTGCAAGTAGCTAGACACTAATTCTATCGCGGGATGGAGAAACGGTAACTCAAGAGTCTCATAAGCTCTAGGTCCAGGTTCGATTCCTGGTCCCGCAACCAACTATTTCAAATTGCTCTAGTATAGTTTATTGTTTGTGCTTATTAAAACTATGGCATAAATAAAATAAAAGGGTATTTTGTAATGTACTCTTTCATACAAAAATCACCAAACTATATCGGAGTAACAAATGAGTAAAACCACAAAAATTCGCTGGGTAATCGCACATGAGCCATTGAGCTTGTTTTATCGTGCGGCAAGAGACTTTGAAAAGTATCTAAATGAACAGCAAAATGCTGAAAATATTGAAATAGAAATCATGACTCTAACAGAGTACAGTGAAAAGTACAACAATGGTGTGGTAGTAACCAAACACGATTTGTTGGATCTTATGGAAGCTGGAAAGTTAGAAATGAGTCAAATGTATACTACTTGGTTAGCTGAGTATTATGACTATGATTTCCTAGCATTTGAAATGCCATACTTGTTCAAGGATCATGATCATGCATATCGTGTTCTTGAGGGCGAAATTGGCGAAACTTTATTAAATCGTTTAACTGAAAAATCAAATGTACGCGGTTTAGCCTACACTTATTCAGGTGGCTTCCGTTGTATGGGTGTAAACAAACCAGTTAGCACATTAGCTGACTTAACAGGCGAAACTCTACGCAGTAACCGTAACCCAATTGGACAAGAAGTTGTTCGTGTGTTAAGCGGTGGTGTAGAACCATTTGTTTGCGAAACAGAAGAAGCCGCTGGTTACATTAAAGAAGGCAAGTGCAACGGTAACGATACAGTTTACAGTCGTATCTACCCATTGGGTCAGAACACAGCTATGAAGAGTGTTGTTGACAGCAAGCATGCATTGTTCTTAACAACAATGATTATTGCCGACAGCTTCTGGAACACACTTAGCGATGAAGTCAAGGCTTGCATCAAAGATGCGGCTTTACGTGCAGGACGCCGTGAACGTGATACAACAATTGAAGATGGTCAACAGGCTCGTGGTCAATTGGAGTCAGACGGTATTGTTGTATATGATCCAACAGATACAGAATTAGTAGAACTAAAAGAAAAGATGCAGGTTGTTTACGATAAGTTTGAATCTACTTTCCCGGACAACATGATCGAACGTATACGTAAGGCTTAATCAAATGACAACAACAATTAAATGGCTTATTGCACACGAACCAGTAGAGTTATTTTTAAGAACAGCAAATGCTTTCTCTAAGAAAATTGCTGAACTAACCGATAACAAATATGCTGTAGAGATTTTTACAGCCGCAGAAGCAAAAGATCACATTTTTCAAGGCAATCCAAAAGATCCAATGACAGCATTGGACAATGGTGAAATCCAAATGAGTCAACTACACATCAGTGAGTTGGCTCGTTGGCATAGTCCTGATTTTTATGCATTAGATTTGCCATTTTTGTTTAGCGATCACGATCACGCTAGTCGTGTACTTGAAGGCGAAATTGGTCGCGGTATGTTAAAAGGCTTGGCATCACGTAGCCCAGCTACCGGTATGTCTTTTACCTACAGCGGTGGATATCGTTGTGTAGTGTCCGAAGATCCAATTAACTCAGTTGAAGATTTCAAGCGTGTAAACTTTGCAACAACCTACAGCCCAGTTTCAATTGATACTGTAGAAGCATTTGGTGCTGTTGCAAAGCCGTTTGCTATTGCAGACTATCATGTAAAAACCAAAGCCGAAGGGTCAGATGCAAACGTGTTAGAAACAACTATTCCAAGATACTTGGCACAGTTTAAAGATTCTAACAAGAAGTTTATGACTAATACCAAGCACAGTTTATTCTTAACCAGCATTATCATTGGTAATAAATTCTGGGAAAGCCTAGACGCTGATACACAAGCTAAGTTCCAACAGGCTTGCGACTATGCCGCTAAATTAGAGCGTGAATGGTCAGTAACCGAAGCTGAAGATTTTGGTAGAAAACTAGATCACAGCGATATTGGTGTTACTTATAGAGAACTGTCAACCGAAGAAACCAGTCAATTAAAATCAATGACTGAACCAGTTATTGAAAAATACAAACATTTCTTCACAGTTGGCCTAGTTGATGGAATCATCAAGTCTTAATCTAAACAATTTAACTTTTACGACATGGAAAAATAACCGAGTGGAAACACCCGGTTATTTTGATATATTTTCCAAACGTAGAGTAGTAGTTGTTTGCTTAACTAATTTGGCTGGCAGTACCAGCACCATACAGCAATTAGTTGAATTCACAAACTCATACGAACAAATCAAACAATTAGGCATTGACGAAGTATACTGTTTAAGTTCCATGGACTTTACTATTGCACCTTGGGCCAGTAGACAGTCAACAAAAATTACTGGATTAGCAGACAAATCCAAAGAGTTTCTAAAATTGGTTGCAACACATTGTAACCAAACTGTCGATTTGCCCACATTGGCGCAATATTGGCAATATATCGCTGTTATAGATGACGGCAAAATTGAAAAAGTATTGTATAATCATATCAAGCAAGATTTAAAATTAAAAGTTTTAAAGAATGACAAGTATCAATATCACGGTCTCGGTGTAGACGGTGTTACTAAATATTTGAAACACACAAAGCCGTTGTAGCTCAGTTGGTAGAGCACCGCACTTGTAATGCGGGGGTCGCGAGTTCGAATCCTGCCGACGGCACCATTTTTCAATCATGACAGAACCTAAAAAATCAAAAAATCCATTTATTAATCTGGCCAATGCCGCAAAGGCAGTGGTAGATAATCCTCGTGTACCGCTAGAGAAACAACAACAGGTACAGCAAGCCAAGTTTAAGAACCCAGTTGGTTCCAACAAACCCGCTAAGAAATCAGCAGGCCGAGGACGATGAAACCCAAACTAATTAACGCCTACATGAAAACAGCAGAAGTATTTGCTGAGTTGAGCCATGCTCGGAGATTGCATGTAGGTGCTATTATTGTTAAAGAAGATCGCATTATTTCAATTGGCTACAATGGTATGCCCGCAGGTTGGGACAACAACTGCGAAGATGTAGAATGGATGGGCGATGCTGGCGGCTGGTTAAGTCCCAAAGAAATCGAAGAACGCTGGCCATTTGAAGGTGAAATGATCACTTACCACAGCGACGATACTTGCCACTCACGTACAAATCGCTATCGTCTCAAAACCAAACCCGAGGTATTACATGCCGAAACTAATGCAATATCTAAGCTGGCAAAAAGTAGCGAATCTGGTGATGGTGCTACTATCTTTATTACTCATGCCCCTTGCCTGGACTGCGCCAAACTTATATATCAGTCTGGCATTAACAGCGTGTTCTATCGTAGCAGTTACAGGAGCGATGATGGAATTAAGTTTCTTACACAGTCTGGGGTAACAGTGGCCCAAACTAAAAATTAATTTATATAAACGGGAGATCTATCAATGAAAAAATTAATAGCTATTATTTTAGCAACCCTCAGCTTCACAGCCACGGCACGTGAACCTATTACACTGGCTTACTCATGGGGCCCAGGCGACAATGCGGCCAATTTCTATAGAGCATTAGTTGCCGAAGCCAACAAACTTCAAACTCAATATACATTTTTATTTGAACCTAAACCTGGCGCTGGCGGCACAGTAGCGGCCAACTTTACTACTAACAATCCGTCAAACACATTATGGACTAATAGCTCAGCTGGATTTATTCGACCAAACCTATTCCCTGTTGAGAGCCATCGCATGGAAGATTTCCGTAGCATTTTACCTATGTGTATTTCACCTTTTGTTATTTCCAGCGTAAAGTACAAGTCATGGAAAGATGTTCCTCGCGATGCTCAATTATCAATTGGTATGAGTGGCATGGGAACTACTACACATTTAGTATCATTGCAGATAGCTAAAAATTATCCCAATTTAACTGTTGTGCCATTTAAAAGCACCAGTGAAGCATTGCTAGGTGTTCTTAGTGGTAGTGTAGATTTTAGTGTAGGGTTCCACGGTGACAGCGAACAATACACAAGTCCTGGATCAGTCAAGCAAGTGTTCTGGCTAGGACAAACTGGACGTAATAGTATTAAAGGCACAGAGTTATTGTCTAACCAGGGCTTTAGTCGAGATTTGTTGGATATGAGTACCCCTCAACAAATTTTTGCCAGCCGAAAACTCAGCCAAGAACGCTTTGATAGCATACGTAAAATTTTAGTTGAAGCCGCTCGTGCTCAAAGTGTGCGTGATGCTAATGCCGCAGATAACTGTGTTCCTAACAATCAGATGCCAGACAATCAATTGGACACATGGTTTAATGGACAAGTTTCACAGTGGAAACGTCTAACACAAAACGTTAAAGTATCAAATTAATTAAATCAAGTTTATCTCCCTTCGGGGAGATAAATATTTAAAGCAACGCCAACATTCGGTTGACGTCGGTTACAATAGTGACGCCAAGAGTAGTGAAACTCTTTTACTGGCATGATATGCCCAGAACGCCGCTCCGTATGTAGACATCCTACTAGCAATTCTGTTACACTTACTTACTAGGAGAATATCTATGATCAAAAAGATCCTTTTGACCTTGGCTGTTGTATCAACTACAGCATTTGCACAGCCTGGTTCAATTACAAAAACAGAAACATTAGCAGTATATACGCCTTTTGCAGTTGGTAGCGTTGTGGATGTTATGTGTAGGAATCTAATGGACACTTACGCAAAACAAAACAATGTCAATGTAATTCATAAAAACATGACTGGTGCAGATCAAATTATTGCACATCGTGAGTTTATTAGAAGCACAGAACCTGCAATTTTTTGTGCCGGCAACGGTGTAGCTGGATTTAATCAAAAAGCCAATGCACAATCCCCGGCTGTTAATACACTTAAACCTATAGTGGATTATTTAAAATTCACACAGTTTATCTTAACACCAGAGGGCGGTCCAGCAACATTGGATGCAGTAATAGCACGTAGTCGTCAAACAGGAAAGCCAATTTTAGTTGGTGCACCTGCATTGACCAGTAGCAAAGTTTTAACCCATGCACTAGATCGTGTTGGTGCCAAGTACGAGTTAGTTCTTTATAGAAAGCCAACTGACGCACTTGTTAATCTTAAAGACGGTTCTCTCGAGACATACGTAGACGGTGGTAGTATTAGAATGATGCCGGGTGTAACTGGCATTAAGGAAATTGCACATGCTAGTGTCACTGGCGATAGAAGTACAACAGAGAATTTGATCAACCGTTGGCCTGATATTGAAAATATTACTAGCATGGTTATTCTTTTTGCTAGAACCGATGCTTCTGATGCAGATGTGCTTGAATTAAACAAAAGATTGCGTAAAGCTATACACAGTGAAGATGTGCAGAGTTTCCTTAAACGCACAGCACCTTATCACAATGTGGTAGACGGTACGCCGCAACAAAGCCAGGCTAAAATTGAAAAACTAGCAAAATTCTTAAATGCAAATTAACAAGCGATTAGGTTTTTACCAAGTAGGCAAACAGGAATATCAACACAAGATACCCGCTTTGCTCAAAGGTACAGAAACAAACACCCACCCTGAGTGGGTGTTTCATCGTGAGTTTTTTGATCAAGTTAAATGGAAACAAGAACCTGCAGAAAGCCTGTGGGAATTATACAGACAACGTGCCCAACAGTTGCGTGACACATACGACTATCTGATATTGGGCTACAGTGGCGGGTCTGACAGTAGAAATATACTGGATGTATTTTTACAAAACAATATCAAGCTGGATGAAATAGTCAGTAGATATAGCTATAAAGGCATGGGCAACAATTACGAAGCCACAACCGCAGAATGGCACTACAGCAACAATGTAACAGCCGAGTGGGAATTTAGAGCCAAGATAGATTTTCAATGGATCTCACAACAGTATCCTGATATCAAATTGACACTATACGATTGGTGGGAACACAGAGACCTTTCACTGCCAGAGAATTTCTGGGACAACCGCAATGTCATGCTTAATCCTTTTATTGAGCAACGCAGGTCGTTACATCACATTGATAGTGTGCATACAAAAAGTCGTGTTGGTTATATAATGGGAGTTGATAAGCCTAGAATAGTGATCAAAGACGGCAAATACTACATTTACTTTCTTGATGTAGTAGGCTATAGTATGACTCCTGACCAAGCACAAGTAGGCAATGCAGAAACTGAATGGTTTTATTGGGCACCCGAAGCTGAGCCTATATTAAGAAAACAAGCACACATGCTGAAAAGATATTTTCAAGCTCATCCAGAACTACATTCATTAATTTCTTGGCCACCTACACCGGGTATACCCATTGACTATTATCAGTCGGTGGTTAGAGAACAAGTTTATCCAACTTGGAATCCACAGTGGTTTCAGTTAAGGAAAAGCACAGACACAACAGTAAGTTCAGACAAAGGCATACTAAACAGTGACGAAGATTTAAAAAATCAACACAGTCAAGGACTTGAACTGATTAAAAGTTTAGTAGACAGCCGATACTACAATGCCGCCAGCAATAACTTTCACGGCATGATAACTCCTTTTTATGAGATATAATATATGATCAATCACGTAGCTATAGTAGGTGGAGGTTTTGCAGGATGGTTCACAGCATTGGGACTACAGAATCATTGTCCTGATTTGCGTATAACAGTATTAGAGTCGCCTACTATTCCTAGACTAGGAGTTGGCGAAACACTGGGGTTTGAAAGTCCTTACGTATGGAGAGATCTACTAGGCATTGACAATGATCAGTTAATCATGCGAGAAACTGGTAGCATATACAAGTTTGGTGTACGCAACTTTGGTTTCTTAAACGATGGTGAAGATATTGGTAATGGTCAGCTAACCAATGTAAAGATCAAAGGTTTGGTCAACTATTTTAACGGTATTGACTACAACGATGTATACGAACATTGGAACAAACACGACGGAGACATGGGCGTGGCCAATGTTTGGTTATACTTAAACAAAGACTTGTTAAACAAGCCTGGTGGCAAAACCATGGAGGATTTCTTAGTAGAACTACAAGATACTCAATACTTTGTACAAAATCCATACGTACCCTACGACGAAAACAATAAAAAGATTATACGTCATTATGGCGGAACTAGTTTTCACATGGACGCCGAGCAGATGGTTAGTTTATTGAAAAGCCAGTGCTATCAACGCAACACAGGTAACTTAACACACATATTAGCTAACGTAAAAGACATTGGGTTAACTGATAGTGGCAGTATCAACTATATTATCCGAGATGATAATCTAGAAAAAATTCAAGCAGACTTGTACATTGATTGTACTGGATTTGGTCGTGTATTAACCAACAAAATTGGCAACACCAGTTGGCAAGATAGATCAGAATACACCAACAACAGTGCGTGGGTATGCCCTAGCCACTACACGGATCCGCACAAAGAGATGATTTGTGCTACTAATATTCACGGGGAAGACCACGGCTGGCGTTTCCAACTAAATCTATATCACCGCCGAGGCAATGGTTATGTGTTTAACAGCGACTGGGTAGATCCAGAAGTAACGTTGAAACGAATAAAAGAAGTCACTGATGGTACTCGCATAGTAGAACCTAGACTTATTCAATGGAAGCCCGGTTTTTATAACAAAACATGGAATCATAATTGTATTCAATTGGGAGTCAGTTCAGGACTAAGTGATCCATGGGACGCACCCACGTTCAGTGAACACACAAAAGGTCTAGAGGATCTAATTAAAGTACGCAAGCAACTACAAGCCGGTGAAACAACGATTGAAGCTGGTAGAGATTTGTTTAACGAAAACCGTTGCCGTATTACCGCCGAGAGAGATCTTCGTGTGCGTACACATCACGGATTCAGTAATAGGTCTGGCCTGTACTGGGAAAAGCGTAGAGAAGCAGCCAAGAAGTTTAATTTAATTGAAGACTTTGAACAAATTTTAACTGAACAAAAAACAGACATTAGTAAACGTTACCTAAACTATTGGGAACACATATATGTTAAAATGGCCATCCAGACCAAGACGGATGTTAAGAACTGGCCTTTTGCTGTTCCTACTAAAGAAGACATTGAAATGGCACAGGCCTACTTTGCGTTTAACCGTGCCCGTAACAAGTATATTAGAACATTAAAATGGCCCAATGCATATGAATGGTTACAAGCCAACAGATTTGATGGCAAGAGCAGTAGAGAAATTTTTGACGAATTTAGGAGTAGAAAATAATGGAAATCACAGACTTTCAAAATGGATTTAGATGGGTATGTTTTCAGCATCACGAACGTAAATGCGTAGTATGCGGCGAGGATGGTGTGCTGGATGTACATCACATGAACGAAGTAGAAACTGATCAACGTCCGGAAAATGTATTGCCACTGTGTCCAACACATCATAGATATTTACACAGTCATTGGCCCGAAGATGTGCTACCAGCAATTGAGCAGTATCTTGAACGCTGGAGCAATGAACAAAAACGCGACATACAACTACCGGATCTAACTAAAATTGAAAAACGTTGTTGTGTATGTGGTGAAGAAAAACTAGTGAATATTGTTGCTGTTAACGGTGATGAAACCGACGCATCAGACCACAATATTGTACCTCTGTGCCCAACGCATCAAGCCTATTACAACGGAAAACGTAGACCACAAGTGCAAAGCTATGTAGATGAGTATTTGAGCAGGAAATAAAATAAATAAATTTGTTGTAAATAAATATTTTTACAAAGCAACGCCAGTGCAACACTGACGTCGGACCAATATAGGACCTCTATGTCTTAAATGCGTGGGCCCTTCCGTATGCGAATACTTCGCTAGCATAAAATCAAAAATTGATACACGAATAACTTGACACCGTAGTGTCCTGTTGTGTAAAATTTTATCAAGTTTCAACTAAAGGAGAAAACTAGAATGTTTAAGAAACTATTAGCAGTTGGTCTTTTGGCCACAGCAGTTGGCGCCCAAGCACAGACAAATGTACTGGCTTCGTCAAATGTACAAATTGGTGGTCGTATCAGTCAGTATTTTACAAATAATACCAGTGCAGGTAGTGCTAAGGCAACACAAATTGACAGCAACACCAGCAACATTTTCTTCAGAGGTTCTGAAGATTTGGGCGACGGTATAAAAGCAAATTTTATGATCGATACCAGCATTGCCGCAGATAACCCAGCATCAGCTGACGCCAGCAAGTTTGGTGATCGTCAAAGTACAGTAGGTCTATCAAACAAATTTGGTAGCATCGATATGGGCCGTAAGGACAATGCTATGTTCCAGTACGGTAAATCACGTTTTGATGCATTTGCAGTATTACCATTGTTCAGTGCCGCAAACAAGACTCACTCTTATCGTAACAACCGTATCGGTAATGGTATTTTTCTTGAAGCTAAACCAGTTGAAGGTGTAATCATTGGTTACCAAAACGGTCAAAGTGAAAGTGCAACTGTGGAAGACACACAAGTATTTTATACTGTGTTGAATCCAGTAAAAGACCTACACCTTGGTGCTTTCCGTTATACTACAGCCGGCACAGATGAAACAACATTGTTAAATGCGGCATACACATTGCCAACCAAAACACGAGTATTTGCTGGCTACAGCCAAGATAAAATCTCTAATGTTGATTACAAAGCATGGTCATTGAGTGCGTTGCACCCAGTTACAACCAAAGTTGATTTTAAAATTGGTTATGGTGTAAAAGATGTTGTGGATCAAAAAACATCTACAGTAGGTTTTGCTTATAACTTCAGCAAGCGTACAGCAGTTGATATTGCTTATCAAAATCAAGATGCCCCAGCAAGAGCCAATCGAGCACAGCGTTATGGTGTTGGTTTAACACATCGTTTCTAAACCAAAATTTAGAACAAATCAATTAGCCCACTTCGGTGGGCTTTTTGTTGACTTAAATTTCTAGCTATGTTATTATAGTAGCTCAACTAACTCTAGAGGTAATTATGTTTGAATCAATTGAAGTTCGAAAAGTAGCGAACGGTTTTATTTTGGCTGTGACTACAGAAGATGACACTAAAGAATTTGTCTACGATACTAGCCGTAAAGCTATTCGTGTAATCAAACAATATTTGGAAGCCGATGCTAAATCCGACGAGTAAATAGTTATATGAAAATTTATGACTGTTTTACATTTTACAATGAGCTCGACTTACTGGATCTACGACTAGCAGAACTTTATAACAAAGTTGATTATTTTGTGTTAGTAGAAGCAACTACTACATTCCAAAATCAACCCAAGGATCTGTACTACAAGGATAACGAACATCGCTATCGAAAGTACAGTGACAAGATTATTCATGTGGTAGTCAATGACATGCCCATGAGTTCTGACCCTTGGCAGAATGAACGTTTTCAGCGTGATGCTATCTTACGTGGGTTGGTTAACGCTGATGCAACAGACGTTGCTATCATCAGTGATGTGGACGAATTCATTCGTCCTGAGACTGTTGATTACATTAGAAAAAATCCTAGACAAGCCTACGGTTTGCGTATGCCATATTTCAACTTTAAGTTTAACTATATGTTGATAAATGACAATGAAAGTTATTGCGTCTGGGCCACAGCTGGGCAAGTAGGTGCATTAACCAGTCCCGAGGATCTAAGACGTAGTCGTTGGATGTTACACGAGTTACCATATAATTTTGACGACGGTACTGTGGCTATGCTAGAACATGCTGGCTGGCATTTTACCTATGTCGGCAACGACGAGTTTATTAAAAATAAAATTAAAAGTTTTGCACACAGCGAATTAAACACCGCAGATGTATTGGGCAGTATCGATGTCAAATCCAGTATTGCTCAACAGCGTGGATTTAACCCTCGTGTAGCAAAACAATTTGTAATGGTCAATTTGGACGATTACTTTCCATTAGAATTAAGAGAACGTGTGGACCAATATCGAGATTATATTATTTTTGGTTCAGATGATTCGGCCAGGAACTTCCTGCCTAAATAAATATTAAAATCAAACACACTGGAGTTTAAATGTCAAAAAGAGTGCTAATCACTGGCGGTGCAGGTTTCATTGCACACCACGTAATTGAAAGAATCCTACGTACCACAGATTGGGAAATTGTAAGTCTAGATCGCCTAGATTTTAGTGGTAACTTAAATCGTCTTGCTGATATGATGCAAGACATCGACCCAGAGCAACGCAAACGTCTTAAAGTTGTATTCCACGACTTAAAAGCAGAACTGAACCCAATGATCCAAGACCAAATTGGTCCTGTTGAAATTGTACTACACTTGGCCGCAGGGTCACACGTTGACCGTTCAATTGAGTTCCCAATGGAATTTGTTATGGACAACGTAGTTGGTACAACCAACTTGCTTAACTATGCACGTACACTAAAAAACTTAGAACGCTTTGTTTATTTCTCAACAGATGAAGTATTTGGTCCAGCACCAGAAGGCGTAAACTACAAAGAGTACGATCGTTACAATTCGACAAATCCTTACTCGGCAAGTAAAGCGGCCGCAGAAGAAATTTGCGTAGCATTTGAAAATACCTACAAACTTCCTATTGTGGTAACACATACCATGAATGTCTTTGGTGAACGTCAACACCCAGAGAAGTTTATTCCAATGGTAATCCAAAAAGCACGTGATGGTGAACTAGTAACTGTACACAGCGATCCGAGCAAAACTAAAGCAGGTTCACGTCACTATATTCACGCCAAGGATGTAGCCGATGGCCTGATGTTTATTTTAGAAAATCTAAAAGATTACAAACACACCGGTGACTACGGTGGTGCTAAGTGTCCTAAGTTTAACCTAGTAGGACCGGAAGAAATTGATAACTTGACACTAGCCAAGATGATTGCCGGCGCAGTAGGCAAAGAGCTTGTTTATGAAATGACAGACTTCCATAGTAGCCGTCCTGGACACGACTTGCGTTATGCTCTCAGCGGAGATCTACTAAAGAGTCTAGGTTGGGAGCCAAAGATCAAGTTCAGCGATCGTGTTAAGGAAGTAGTGGACTGGACATTAGCTAATACTCGTTGGTTGCGTAAATGAAGCATTGTTTTATTGTAACCAGCGCCGTCAACAGTCGATTTGGGGTGTTCAATCCTGCAGATAGATTACAGCAAACATTAGATACAGTGGCTAGTATTCGTAGCCATGTGCCAGGTGCCGAAATAGTTATTATGGAAGTAACTGGCGAGGATCTAAAACCCGAACAAGCACAAGCATTAGAAGATGCCTGCGATATCTTTATCGATTTAACAGACGAACCAGATGTACGCAGTATGTACAACAGCACAGATAATTGGGACATTGTAAAAAATGGAACAGAAATCATGTGCTTTGGTCGTGCATTAAAACTGCTTAAAGATTCCGGTGACCTAGACACATACGACCGCATACATAAAATGTCGGGTCGTTATGTTATTAACGATTTGTTTGATCCTGAAATGTATACGCAGTCTGATGTAGTAGACAAGATTGTAATTGGACGCAAACACAAGAGTCAGTTTCCGGTAGAGTTAACAACACAGCCTTGGCAGTACATGGCTCGCTTATGGTCTTGGCCACGAGCATTAAATGACGAAATCATCAACGTCTACGATCGTAGTTTTGCGTGTTTTGTTGAACGTGTAAACAACGGCGGATACATTGACATTGAGCACGTACTAGCAAAGTTTTTAAATCAAGAGCATGTACACGAAATTGATTCAGTTGGTGTAGAAGGTAATATTGCACCTAACGGTCATCCAATTAAAAACTAATGGAAAACGTAAAACACTTAACTCAATGTCTTGCTTGTGGTGGCGAGCATTTGACTAAAACCCTGGATCTTGGCGAACAACCATTGGCTAACAGTTTTGTTGATGATGTTACACAACCAGAAGCAAAATATCCATTGGCAGTTAATTTGTGTAACGACTGCTACCACTTGCAATTAACTCATGCAGTAAACCCAGAATTAATTTATAAGAATTACTTATATGTGTCGGGCACAAGCCAAACACTTAAAGATCATTCTACTTGGTTTGCTCGATGGATTAGAGAGACTATGACCTGTTGGCCAAATTCTGTACTCGACATCGGATGCAATGATGGCACACAATTAAATGCGTTTAAGGCCGCTGGCTATTCTACCTATGGTGTAGACCCTGCAGAAAATCTGCACCCTATCAGCAGTAAAAATCATAATGTCTATTGTGGCTTCTGGGACGATTCTGCACTAGAGCATTTTAATCGAACGTTTGATGTTATTACTGCACAAAACAGCTTTGCACACAATCCTGATCCAGTGGCATTTTTGCAACGTGTAAAACGCACAATGAATGAAAGCACTAGGCTATACATTCAAACCAGTCAGTGTGACATGGTTGTTAACGGCGAGTTTGATACTATATATCACGAACACATTAACTTCTATAACATCAACAGCATGAACGAATTGTGTCGACGTGCTGGATTAAATTTAGTTGATGTTGTTAAAGCACCTGTGCATGGCACCAGTTATATTTTTGTAATTGCAAAAACACAAAGTCGCACACAGCATATCAGTAATCTAATTGCACTAGAAGCACAGCAAGGTTTACTAAACAAAGACACTTACACACAATGGTCTGGCAATGCATATCAATTGGTAGAGCGTCTCAAAGACCAAATTGATGCTTATGCAAGGTTAGGTTACATTATTTCTGGATATGGTGCTGCCGCCAAAGGCAACACACTATTAAATTACAGCAAGTTACACATGGACTTTGTTGTTGACGACAATCCTCTCAAGCAAGACAAGTACACACCCGGAAGTCATATTCCTGTGGTGCCCGCAAGTCACTTGGGCAATTATACCACTAAAGATAAAATTGTGTTTATTCCATTGGCGTGGAATTTTTACGATGAAATAAAAAGTAAAATACTGTTACGCAGATACAACGAACATGACAAGTTTGTTCGTTACTTCCCAGAATATCGAGTTGAATCAGCATGAAGATCGAAACCCCAATTAAAATTTTAGTAAAACGTCGTGCCGCATTGGGCGATGTTGTTATGACCACTGGCATTGTCCGCGAACTTAGAAAAGCACACGGTACAACAGCAACCATTGACTTTTGTACAGACTTTATTGATGTGTACAGACGCAACCCTCATGTGGACAATGTATATAAAGATATGCCTATTGGCAAGCACTATGATGTAATCTACGACTTAGACAACAGTTACGAGTTTAATCCCAGTAATCATTTTGTTGACACATACTTTCACAGAGTATTTGGATTAAACCACGGTCGTGATCAAAGTATGGAACTGTTTCCTACTCCCGAAGACCGTACAAGGGTAGAACAAGATATTGCAGAAAACATTGGTGACAATTTTATTGTTATCCACATGCGTAACTGGTATTGGGCCAACAAAAACATACAACCGCAAACATGGTTTCAAATCCTTGAGGGTGTGTTCGCACAAACAGTTGATACTAAAGTAGTGTTGGTTGGTGGCCCTAACGATATCAGCATTAATGATCATCCACTGATTGTCAACAGACTAGGCGCCTACAACTTACAAGAAGAACATGTGCTTATGAGCCATGCTCGATTGTTTATTGGGGTAGATTCGGGCCCATTCCATATTGCCGGAACATCCGCGTGTCCTATCCTGGCCTTATTAAGTCATGTGCGACCAGAATACATTTTGCCTTACAGAGATGGAGAGCTTGGTAAAAATTGCACAACTATACAAGCCAGCGTGCCTTGTGTTGGTTGTCATGAAAGACAAGTTAGACCAGTAAGTCAACTAATTTGCGAACAAAATCAAACTTATCCATGCAACACTGATTGGGACGTGCATGCTATTGTACAAGTAATTTTAAAGCACGTTAAATGAAAAACATAACGATGGTTGCCATCGAATGGCAGTGGTATGATTTAACCAAGTATGCAATTGAGCATAGCCTTAATCACATCAACCCATCTGAAGTGCTGATTATTTCTGACAGAGAAATACTACCCGGTGCCCGCCATGTTATAATGCCGCCAGTAAATGGCATGGCAGAGTACGCCAATTTAATGTTAAAGGGCGTGGCAGAACACATCAACACTGATCATGCATTATATGTACAGTGGGATGGTATAGCTAACAACCAAAACATGTGGACTGATGATTTTTTAAAATACGATTACATTGGTGCACCGTGGCCTTGGAAGCTCGAAGGCGAGAATGTGGGCAATGGTGGGTTTAGTCTACGCAGTCGTCGATTGCTGGACTTTATTGCTGGCAGTGGTGCAGTTAGTTTAACACCAGAGGAACCTGTGGCCGAAGATGCTGTTATTGCCAACCATAAACAACATCTTGAACAGCATGGTTTTAGTTTTGCACCCACAGCCCTAGCCGAACAATTTAGTTTTGAGCTTGGCCAAGTCAGGGACAGTTTTGGATTTCACGGTGCCTGGAACTTTATTACCTACATGTCAGATACAGATTTAGATTACATTATACCACGAATGAGTTATAAAGGTTGGAATGTGTATAAATGGCATCATGTGTTACGTGCGGCCATTGACAGACAAAACACAAATCTATATACTTACTTACTAGAGCAATTGACTGCTAACAGTCCAGAGTTATTACAACCTGTAGCCGCTTGGCTAGAACGTGAGGGCAACAATGAGCAAAGAATCATCCTTTAGAACTTGGTTGCAGGACATGTATTACGAAAACTGCAACGAGCACGAAATGTTTAATCTCGAACGCTATACTCTTAGCGAATACTTTCAAAAGTACAAATGGTGGCTAAAACGCGAATACAAGCACCAACACTCCAAATTTGACCAATAATTCATTTAATGCTATACTAGCATTATGATAAAATATTTTGCTTATGGCATGAATACCAACTTGGGCCAAATGGCAGTTAGATGCCCTAAGGCTAAAAGTTTGGGCCATGCTGTTCTTCCCAACTACGAGTTTCGTTTTGCTCGTCATGCCGATGTTCTAGAAAATGATGAATATTATGTTGACGGAGTATTATGGGACATTACCGAAGATTGTTTAAAATCTCTAGACGCACTAGAAGGTTATCCATTTTATTATGATCGCAAAGAAGTAACTGTTATCTATAATAATAAATCTGTTAAAGCAATTACCTATTTTATGTTACCCGGTAACATAGATTCTATGCCCAGCCAAGGTTATTTGGATATGCTTTATGAAGGGTATAGAGAAAATGCAGTTCCTGTAGCACAAATAAAAGAAGCCATTAATTTCGTTAATCATTATCAACAACACAAGGATTATGAGTATTATGTCTAAAATTAAAGATTTGCTAATTGAGGAATATGAAACAGCGTTTCCGTACGAACAGGAATATGCCGCTTGGATGGCCGGGGTAGAACGTGACTTCCAGGACGAAGTAGAACACAGGGCTAAGTTAGTGGTTACTAGCCGTACTAACATTCTGTTGCATAAAGACAACACCGAAGACCTAAGTCCGTTTGCTACTGTAAACAGCTGATTTGACCAATAAATCCATTTAATCTAAAATATAAAAATAGTCAAAAAAGCAGGAGCTAGCAGTGATCATCAATACTTCCCCAAACAACGAAGCAATCATGTCTAATGTGGGCGAGATTGGCGAATTCCGTATTCGCAACAGTGCCAAAGCATTTAACATCTTGTCTAGTGGTTTGTATGCCAACAAGGTTCGTGCTATCATTCGCGAACTATCGTGTAACGCAGTTGACAGTCATACTGCCGCAGGTAAACAAGACACTCCGTTTGATGTACACTTGCCCACTCAATTGGAACCACATTTCGCCATTCGCGACTACGGCACAGGATTGACACATGACCAAGTTACCCAAATCTACACCACCTACTTCGAGTCTACAAAAACTGAATCCAATGACTTTATCGGAGCTCTTGGCCTCGGCTCAAAGAGTCCTTTCAGTTACACGGATAACTTTACAGTCACTGCCATCCGTGACGGTGTTAAAGGCATTTACTCCGCCTTCATCAACGGAAGTGGAGTACCGTCGATTGCCTTGATGATGCAAGAGCCAACTGACGAACCAGCTGGTGTTGAGATCAAGTTCAGCGTAAATGATCGTTGGGATTTTAGCAAATTCCAAGAAGAAGCACGTTATGTATATCGTTACTTCAGTTTGCGTCCAGTAGTGTCTGGTCCGGATTTTGAATTTACAGATGTTAAGTACGAAACTCGTGACATTGTGCCTGGTGTGCATGCCATGGAACAAGGTTATACTCGTGCAGTGATGGGTAATATCGCTTATCCTGTGGAAGTGCCTAACGCAGAACAAACCTTAGGTGAACTTCGTAAACTGCTTCAATGCCGTTTGGAAATGCACTTCAGTATCGGCGAGTTGGACTTTCAAGCAAGCCGCGAAGGTTTGAGCTATATTCCGCAAACCATTGACTCTATTAAACGCAAGTTAGAACAAGTCAATGCGGCGTTGTCTGTGGTACTGGCCAAGGAAGCTGATCAAATCGTTAACTTGTGGGATCGTGCAGATTTCTTGCTTGCCAAGTCTCAGAACGACCTGTGGCATGCGGCAGTGATCAAGTATGTAACTGACACTAAATTTGAATTGTTGGATATTCGTAATCCATCATACATTCGTAACTACGAATTCAAATTTGATGTAAAAGATCTTGCAGACAAGTACAATATCGGTATTGCCGGTTTTACAAAAAATCCCGGCAATCCTACTTGTTCTACAGCTAAAGCCAGTCACGAATATGTGCAGGTGCCTAACAGCCCGGGTGAACATAAGACTTATTGGAATATTCCTGTAAGAAAGAATCTTTACTTTGTGCAAACTGACACCAAATTGGGTGCATTGGAACGTGCTAAGTATCACTGGCGTACTGGCGGTATTGTAACCAAACAACAACATACCGTTTTGGTGTTGGCACCAGTTGATAAAACCAAGCCAGCTATGTATCAAGAGTTCTTAACTGCAATTCAAACTCCTCCAGCAGAGCGAGTGCTTGCGGCCAGTGCTCTTAAAGAAAAGCCACGTGCGGCAGGTGCCGGTGGTCTCGGTCGAGACGTATCCATTATGAAATTGACCGAACGTGGTACAGGTGGTTACTATCGTAGCAAGGAAATGGTATGGCGTGATGCAGGCAAAGCCGACAGCTTTGATTCTACTAAAACTTACTACTACTTGCCGTTAAAGGGTTTTGAAATCCAACATACAAATACCAGTATCGGCGATGTAAAGCGGTTTGTACAAGATATCCAAAATGCCGGTTTGGGCATGAGTAACATTGAAATTTACGGTGTTCGTAAAACTGACCATGCATGGGTGTCTAAGCAAAAGAACTGGGTAAACATTCAAGACCAATTGGTCCGAGTGTTCGGTAACCTTGATGTTGCACATCTTCGCAAGTTAATTGCAAAAGAGCTTGACATGAAAAAGCATTTCCGCTATAATAGCAACATCGCTATTAAAGTCGGTGCTACTAGCCCATACCTTAAATTTGTAGATGAATTTAAGGATGTGTCAAGTGTCAACTTTAGTCGTGAAAGTTTCACTCGTCTGAGCCGCGACTACAAGGGCACAGTTGATGTGGAACAAATCGTAACCAGCATTCAGGACGAATTAACTGCTGTCAAGAATCGCTACCCATTATTGAGCAGTTTGAAGGACTACGATGTTGACTCCAACGCCGTAGCAGATTATATTAACATGGTTGACGCAACCAAAGGTGTTTAACATGATAGAGATTCTAGGTGTAACGTTTTGGGTTCCGGGGTTAGTAATTGCCGCAGTGGCATTGTGTGTTGCAGTTTATTTGAAAAAAGGTGTTTAAAATGAGTTTCCCATATTTGATTCAAGGTAAGAATATTGTTGTTGTAATTGGCAACGTATCTCACACCATTAGTTCTACTCATATCTCGTATGAAAAGATCAAAGAAGCCATTAAGACTGGTGATTGGGATACAGTACAAGAATTGATTGAGCCTAAAAAGGTTGTACTTGCTTATGGTAAAGGCAACGTTGGTGTTCAAGGCGACAAGTTGTTCTGGAAAGATCGTGAATTCCACAATCACTTGGCCGCTAAGTTTATTGAAATGTACCAAGAAGGTTTCCCTGTGGAACCAATGGTTAACTTCATGGAAAACTTGATGCTGAACCCAAGCAAGCGAGCAGTAGATGAACTCTACGGTTTCTTGGAAAAAGGCAACCTGCCTATTACCAGCGATGGTTGTTTCTTGGCTTACAAGAAAGTTCGTAACGATTACATGGATATCCATTCGGGTACTATGAACAACAGCGTGGGCCAAGTGGTTGAAATGGAACGTAACGCAGTTGATGATAACAAGGATCGAACTTGCTCAACTGGTTTGCATTTCTGCTCGTTGGAATACTTGAGCCAATTCGGTGATCATACCAGTCGCACTGTGATTGTTAAGATCAACCCACGAGATGTAGTTAGCATTCCTGCCGACTATCACTCAACTAAGGGTCGTGCATGCCGTTATGAAGTTATTGACGAAATTGGCAAAGATGCCGCAGATGCGTTTATTGCTCCAGTGCAAGAAACCGCGGTAGTTGCAGGTGTTAGTTCCGATGTGATCCGTGCCGCAGTTGAAGCCGCGTTGAAGGCTGTAACTGAAGCAAAGGCACAAACACCCGAAGTTTAACATTGTAAGCAACAGTAAAAAGCCCCAGAAATGGGGCTTTTTTTTGGTTGACCATTAAATCCATTTAATCTATAATACAAAGTATAGTAACAAAAAGGGGTTAAAATGGCGTTTATTGTGTTGCCCAATATTACTGGTAAATTTGGTCCACGTAGAGGTCTAGAAGGTCCGTTCAACTTCTCAGGTCGGGTGTTGTATTATGACAACAAGGAAGGTCAGTACTACGATCCACTTACAGATTTCTATGTTGAGCAAGATGAAATGGACGCTATAAATCAGGCGTTTTATGAGCGTTTTGTTGCGGTTGCCCAATAATTCAATTAATTGTATAATACTTGTATTGAAACTAAAAAACGGAGCTAGAATGACTAACGCATTTATTAAAGTTAAAGCAGGTGCATATCGTACTACTGATGTTTCTGGTCAGATTTTTCAATTGGTTGAGCAGTATAAGCAAACAGCCAAGGGTGGTTATGTGACTGTTAAAAATGGTGGCAAGTTTCCCGGTTTTCCTGAGGACATTCGCGTTAAAGTTGATGGTATGACTGCATACGATTTTGTAAGCGAAACTGAATATGTTGCTGAAGGTGGTAGTCCTGTAGCAGAAGCCAAAGCTGTTGAAGCTTCTGGCGAAACTGACGAGCAAGTAATGTCTCGTATCCGTGAGCGTTTTGAAATTCTAGACGAGATGACTAAGGCCGCAACCAATGGCGACATCCGTGCTATGATCGTGTCTGGCCCTCCTGGTGTGGGTAAGAGCTATGGTGTTGAACAAATTGTTGAAAAAGCATGTTTGTTTGATCAAATTGCTGGCAAGAAGCTTCGTGCAGAAGTTGTTAAAGGTAGCACAAGTGCTCTTGGTCTGTATGTAACCCTGTTTAAATATTCTGACCCAAACTGTGTTCTAGTATTTGATGACTGTGACAGCGTTTTGCTTGATGACACGGCTCTTAACTTGCTGAAGGGTGCTTTGGACTCTGGCAAGAAGCGTAAGATTTCATGGTTGGGCGATAGCCACATGTTGCGTCGTGAGGGCGTACCTAACAGCTTCAACTTTGATGGTAGCATTATCTTTATTACCAACCTCAAATTTGATCAAATGAAATCGCAGAAGTTGCGTGATCACTTGGATGCACTACAATCACGTTGTCACTACCTCGACTTGACTTTGGACACTATGCGTGACAAAGTTTTGCGTATCAAGCAAATTGCACAAGACGGCGCACTGTTTGAAGCATACGACTTTGACAAAGTTGTGCAAGACGAAATCATTGAGTTCCTTGAAACTAATAAGAACAATATGCGTGAAATGTCGTTGCGTATGGCTATTAAGGTAGCAGACTTGCGTAAATCTTTCCCACTTCGTTGGAAAGAAATGGCTCGTGTAACTTGTATGAAGCATGCTTAACGTAGGAGGTTAGAATGATTAGAATGTTTCTGGCATTTTTTATTGTGTTTTTTGCGATGTACTATGGCATACCAGCGTTTCGCAATCTGTCAGGTAAGGACAAATGGGACTTGACCAAGTTGGTAGTTTATAGTACAATGTGTGCGATACTTAGTGTTGCGTTGCTGAGTGTATTTGTCATCATTTTTTAAAGGAACTTAAGATGAAAAAGAGTGTTATTGCTATTGCTATGTTGTCTATTTTTGCAACTGGCTGTACTCGCATTGAAACAGGTGAGGTTGGTGTGCGTGTGGGTTTTGATAAACAAGTCCAACAAGGCGAACTGCTACCAGGTTCGTTTAATCAGGTTCTGATTGGCGACGTGCTTACATTCCCAATCAAGGACGTTAATGTCAAGTTAGAAGACATGACTCCTGTTGCCAAAGACAACTCAACCATGAAAGACTTTGATGCTGTGGTTATCTACAACATCAATCAAGCCCAGGTTGCTGAACTCTACAGCCAAAAGAGTCAAGCGTTTCATGCTCGACACAATGGCGATA
>JACCDU011300551.1_pt1 | contig 23497 bp, 27 predicted proteins | sample 7446081 | NCBI WGS metagenome assembly JACCDU01 (sample SAMN15323447, study PRJNA562643) | freshwater metagenome | isolation source: river surface water | place: USA:Blue River Watershed | collected 2017-08-17
ATCCGTAAAAAACTTTTTACCATTGCTGACGAGCTAGGGGGTATCAATGACTGAACGCAGCCTTTCACCACAAGCACAAGCGGTACTGGATGCCTATTGGAAAAGCCCATGGGATCCTTCTTTGCAGTATGAAGACCGTTATGCCATCGCCGCCGCTCTGCGAGCCGCTGCGGATCAGGTGGTGCCTGAACAGGCTGAACCACCATGCGGAGAAAGTGAACCGTGGCCTCAGAGTTTTCAGTTGATGGTTGATTCCAAGTGGCAACAAAAGCAACAAACTCGCGCCAAACTCCTCGCCATCGCCGCCGAGCTGGAGGGCCAATGATCCGTCACATCATCCCCGCAGAGGCCTTCGGCCGCCTGCAGCAGCGGTTGCAGCGCCCTGGTAGGTACTGCCCCAGGGTCGCCAAAGTCCTGTCCACGCCTGCGCCCTGGGATGCAGGGTGCGACAAAACCTCTACACCCGATGATCAATGACAAACGATCGTCGCCCGAACGGCAAAGGGCGCAACTTTACAGTTAACATTCGCATGAGCCGTGAAGAAATCGAAGCGGCTCGCAAGCTAGGCGATGGCAACATCAGCATGGGCTTTCGACACGCGATTAGATACGCGTGCTGGAAAGAAATGAAGCCTGTTAAATTGAGCGTTATGCTGCGCGGTGCAGCTCACATGGCAGAGGAATTAGAAAATGCCCGCAGTTCAGATTCCCTGCCCGAATTGCGAAAGTCGAATGAGCTTTGTAGTTAGCACTGGGAACGGCGAGGAAGGCATTGTGCGTAGGCGCAAGTGCAATTCTTGCGGTCATCGCTGGTACACCTTTCAAGAGCACGAGATTCCGATCCCTGCCTGCTACGTCATAACCAGTGACAAGAAGCCGTTTTTGCGAAAAAAAGAAAATTGACTTTTTCTTGATTTGCGCTAAGCTTCAATTTCAGCCCATCCCTCATCTCAGAAAATGGTACACCCAACTTCAGGCTTTTACATCAAAGACGACAAAGAATACGTTTCTGTTAGTTCAATACTTGGCAGGACCGTAGAACTTTTCAATCCAAATAAGCTCAAAGGCTTGGAAATTTGGCGGCAAATGGAACCAAATTGGCGCGAGGTGATGGAGGGCGCACAAAGAAGGGGAACGATAGTCCACTCAGAAGTTGAAATAGCTCTGTTTGGTGACAGCAAGAAACACGGGCTAGATTACGCGCAAATGGATGAAATCATTAAATACAATATTCATGAATACGTGAACTATCTGCAACCTGTCATTGAATTAATCAAAAAGGAAAATTTTGAAAATGGCGTTAGCAAACCTTCTTTGCTGATAGAAGAAGAACTATTTTGTCACTTGGGTTACGCGGGGACTGCAGATGCTCGATTGCACTGGGAAGGCGAGTACAGCATTTGGGATTGGAAATCCGTGCGCTCATACAAAGAGCCGAATGTAAAGAAAAAACCCAAGTCGATCGGTCACTACAAAGAAGCGGAGATACAAATCGCTGCATACGCGCTCGCCCACAACCTTGCGGTAAAACGAGGAGAGCTTGACACGGAGATAACTCAGGGAGTAATCTGCATTTGCTATGACTGGCGCGAACCTCACGTTCACGTTCTAAACAAGCAAGAGCTTAAAGCTGCTGCGCAAGAGTTCATCGAGCGCTTCAAGGCATACTGCTCTCTCGAAAACATCACCCTTCCACGGGAAGTTCAACAATGATTTTCATCACCGCCACCGGTTATGTGACCGGCGATCCTAAAATCCAGGATGGCGACTACGGCAAAAACATCACTGTTTCCGTTCGCTGTAAGTGCAAGAACACCAAGCAGCCAGCTCAGTATGTCAATGCTGTTTTTTACGGAAAAACAATTGAAGTCATTCAGAAATACGTTGAAGATGGGCGCCAAGTAACAGTTGCGGGCGCTGTCAAGTCCATTGTTCCCAAGGAGAAAAAGGACGGAACCAAGTATTCCAGCATCTATCTTCAGGGTTACGAAATTACGCTGCCCGAAAATAGTACGCAGTCCGGCTCACAGCCAATGAGCGGCAATCAGAACAATTCGGACGACAACGACTTCTGATTAACTTGGCAGAGTAGGGTGCGGTACCCTGTCCGTCAATTCACCTCCCCATCGCGTCAACATTTCTACTACTCGGGCCAAGCGGTAGACAAAAGTGTTACGCAAGCTAAAATCCGGGGTCTGATCGCGGAATAGAGCGGTTCCAGCCAGTCATGGTTTCTGGGCTCTATTAAGGTGAATATACTCGTAAGTCCAAGACTTGAAAGCCTCCTTCGGGAGGTTTTCTTGTATAATTTACTTGCTTCAGCTTCTCTCATGACAAGCCGCATCATCGGAATTTACAGTCCAGCGCCCCAATCGGGCAAAACACTTGCTTCAAACGTGCTGACGCATCAAGGCTTTACCCGACTCAGCTTTGCCGCGCCGCTAAAGCGAATGTGCATTGAATTTTTGATGATGCTTGGATACAGTAAGGCCGCTGCCCTGGAATATGTTTTTACGAACAAGGAAGTGCTGATTCCCGAAATCAATCAAACCCCGCGACATTTAATGCAAACTTTGGGGACGGAATGGGGTAGAAATCTAATTGACAACGATGTGTGGCTGACAATTTTCGAGCAAACGTCGAAAGAGTTTGACAAAATAGTCGTCGATGATGTCAGATTTCCCAACGAAGCCGAAAAGATCAAGCAAATGGGCGGCGAGATGTGGAAAATTGTGCGCCCGAGCGCAAGCCACAACGGTGCGCACTCGTCAGAAGGACAGCTAGACAGCTGGAATGGATTTGATCACGTAATCTACAATGACGGAACGCTCGTCGAGTTTCGCGAAAAAGTTGACGTGGTGATTAAAGGTGCTAAGGGAGAAGAGTGACGATTTCTATGGATCGCGACTGGTAGCAACTGCGCGTTTGCATTTAGCAACGGTAATGAACGGCCAGCCATCTGAGCCGTTCTTTTCTACTATGTGGAAAATTATAGAAACAAAAACTTATCTTGGGTATAAAACTGTTATCAATGGAGACGTAGAACTCAAAGGCATCAAAGACTTTATACACAATTCACACTATGGACTGGGCGTAAAATACAGGAATAGAGATATTTTTATAATAAACTGCGCAAATGCTGCTGTTGAAGACAGAACCCAATCTAAGTATGCAGTTAAGTTTGTAAACTGGCTGAAAGACCAGGATCCCGTATTTAAGTTTCCCGTAGAGTACTACGAATATGGAAGAATACTGGTATCCATAAAATTTACGCGATACAGAAACAGAATAGCAAAGATAGAAGAATTCAGGCTGTTAAAAGTTTTATACTATCATCACGCGCATTTACTTAAAGAGATAGGTGGTGGAAGAAAGTACAAAAGCGTAACGGATTGCTGCAGGCAAAATCTGTTAATTTCTGCAGCCCCCAAGACAATAAAGATAAGAGACAGCGCAACAATCAATGAAATAGAAAAAATTGCAGAGCAACTCAGCAAAAGACTTGATTTCTATGGGCGACGCGCACTTATCGCTAAATTGATCGCGCTATACAAAGCCGATGAGGCTGCTAATGACGCTAAACTTGTTGAAATGTTTTGACGATTGCGCCGCTCAAAGCTTTTCTTTTTTTGTCGCGGGTAAACCAGAAACTCAAGGCTCCAAGAGCGCATTTGGTCGGATCTACACGGACAAGGACGGGCGCCAGAGGGTGATGACCGCGATGGTCGAGCAGTCCAAGGGGCTCTACGCCTGGAGGGGTGCGATCGGCAAAGTCGCTGCAGTCATGCGTCCTGCAGGTTGGAAGACGGATGGCATTTATGCGCTGCACGCGCTTTTTTACATGCCGCGCCCTAAGATTCATTTCAACTCTCGTGGGCAGCTCAAGCCTGGAGCGCCCGTGTTTCATACAAAAGCTGGTGACGCGGACAAGCTGTTGCGTGCCTGTGGTGACGCGCTTACAAAAATCTGTTACGATGACGACGCGTTAATCGTTGCTGCTTCGTCCGTAAAGCTTTTTTGCCAAGCGGGCGGCGTTCCGGGCGCTCACATCACAGTGACGCGACTGGATGAGCAGACGGCGGGAGGGGCAGTCGTTGCATTTGCGCCCGTCTAGGGTTGCTTGCAAAACTGCTCTGGATCTGCTACTTTGCAGAAGTCCAGCCAACCGTCTTCATGGCTCGCAAAAAGCAGGGCGTAGAAACCGTCCCCGATTCCACTGATTCCGAAATGACCAACGCAACTGTTTCCCCTGAGGCCGTCGATCTTGATGACGCTGACGCGCCTCAAGCGGGTAAAACAAAAGTGCGCGGAGAGCGCATGACAGGTCAAGCACTGCTTGACTACGTTGAAAGTCACAAAAACGACGAGAACGAAGAAGTTCTTTTCGCGACTGGTTATTATACCATCGTCACCGACAAGGAGACCGGCGAGAGCGAGACCAAGTATCAGCGTCCCGCCTTCTTCAAGGCCATGACGGAAGCCGCCACCGGCATCCCGTTTGCGCCCGCCAAGAGGCCCTACTCAGCCCGCAAAGGTCGCGCTCCGATCATCACTGTCGGCAAGACCGGCAACTGCGTTGTGGGCGCTCGTCACAGCATCGTGGCTGGCTTTGAGGCTGGCAGCAAGGTGCAGGTGGTCGCTGAAGCTGGTCGCATCGTGCTGACCCAGGCCGACGCCGATGCCGTCGTGACAGACGACAGTAGCGACGAGAGCGACGATCTCGATCTTTGATCAGCCGCTGCAATTTGGGCCTCGCAATAGCGGGGCCATTATTTTTATAGAGCAAATGGCACAACTACAACAACAGGCATCGGATTTTCGCAAAGCTTTTGAACTTGTTCGCGAGTGGAAGGAAGATATTTTTGAATTACAGCTTAGACTGATTAGAGAAGAATATAACGAAACAATTGTTGCCGCCTTTGAATTTCGGTCTGATTTGAATAGCGACGAGAAAAAGCAAAATCTGCTGAAAGAATTAGCGGACTTGGTTTTTGTTTGCTATCAAATGAGCGAGTATCTTGGATGGGATTTGGATGAAGCAATGGATAGAGTTTTTACAAGTAACATGAGCAAGCTTGACGACAACGGCAAGCCAATTCGACGCGAGGATGGAAAAGTGCTCAAGGGCGCGAACTACCAACCTCCCGACCTCTCCGATCTCGTTGCAAATTCAATCACGGAATCATGAACGCCAGAAAGTTCTTCTTTTTGATCCCACATCTCAATATAGTCAGGACTTTTCTTGCTTTTTCCGCAATTGATGCAAGACATCAATTGATGAGCAGCTTTTGGGCGCCTTACTATGCTCAGGCTGTGCTCTTGAACGGTGATGACTGATGCCGAAATTGATGGCATTATTCAGTCCGTCTGGAGCGGCGAAGCCTCTCTACAGGCCAACCTGAGGGCTATTGTGCGCATCGCGGCCTTATATGGCTGGAGGTGTGCGCAGGTAGCTCAATGGAACACTCAACAAAGCTCTCGCAAGTATGATTGATCATCGCGTAGAATCAAAACGTCAAGAGCGTCTTGACTCCTGGTACGAACAGGACGGGCGCAGCGACAAAAGTCATCCCATGTACGCTCTTTACACCGGCCTGGCCGAAAAATACGCCCAAAAGGAGCAGGAAAATGCTTGACGTTAAAGAAATCGAGGTGTTGTTTCGGCAGTACTGGAAGGAGTCATTTCCAATGGCACCTGCAGGCAAACAGGCAGCAATGACGCACGTTGCCTTTGCTGAATATGTCATTAGGTCGATTGAATCCAACCAGGCAAAGCAGCCCTGATAGGCTGTCCTAGCGTCTTCGCGGCAAGGTTAAGAAAGTGTCAGTTCTTTGTGACTACGAAATCGAACATCTATGCCGCGAACACGCAATGGTGGTTCCGTACTGCCACGATCAACTGAACCCAGCAAGTTATGACGTTCGCCTGGGTGACGAAATTATGATCGAATCTGCGGCGTCAACGCAGTTTGTACGTGCGCCGCTTCATAAATTTACGAAAGAGAATCCCTGGCCGCTTGGCCCCGGTCAGTTCTGTCTCGCCTGCACAGAGGAAATCTTCAACATGCCTCGCGACGTTGCCGGGCAGTTCGCGTTGAAGTCCAGTCGCGGCAGGGAGGGATATTCACATGCCCTGAGCGCCTACATTGATCCTGGCTTTTATGGCAGCAGACTGACTCTTGAGTTGCACAACCTGAGACAGCTGCATCCAATTCCTCTTTATCCGGGAATGCTGATCGGTCAGATTGTGTTTTTGCGAATGGATAAAACTCCTATGATTGGGTACGAGGTGAAGGGGCATTACAACAAAAACTTGACAGTGATGCCAAGCTTTCATTCCTGAGTTAGCTCTTTTGCGAGTTGCTCGTAGTTTTCAAGCTTAAAAGCATTTGTCATGTTCTGCGCTGCTTCGCAAATTGCCCAGTGCGCACGACTGTTATTGAACGAAGCCTGATGATTCAATAAAAGCGCCAGCTCCAAAAGTCCGTTGTAGTCGCGAGTTTTGAACAATTCCTTAAGGCGCTCGGCGTTAAGCCTTTCCTGAAACTGGTCTTCAGCTCGATAGCTTAAGGATGACATTGAGGGAGTCCCCGATGACCGACACTAGCAAACCCTGGCTGCAGGCGCCATGCAAAGAAAATCAATGGATGTGGCGTGTTTACGGATTGGGCATGGTGTGGGATCATGCGCAGGAGTGGCAAGCACGATGGAAGCTCCACTACATGCAAATGGCTTACGGAAGCCTTAACCCGAATGACGAAGGACAGCGTCCAGGTTTACCTCAATGAAATAGGGAGATACCCCCTCCTGAACAAGGCCCAAGAGGTCGCCCTTGGCACTCAGGTGCAGGCGTGGATCGCAATTAGGGGCCAGGATCGCGATACATATACCAGAGCTGAACTGCAAATAGAAAGAGCTGGAATTCGCGCACGAGAAAAATTTATCAACTGCAACCTGCGACTTGTTGTCAACATTGCGCGTAGATATATTACGCAAGCGAAAACACTAGAGTTTATGGATCTAGTGCAAGAGGGGAATATTGGATTGGCTCGCGCTGTTGAAAAATTTGATCCTACTAGGGGATACGCGATGAGTACGTACGCGTACTGGTGGATTAGGCAGGCAATACAGCGTGCGCTGCAAACAAGCGATTCTTCGATCAGGCTTCCTACAAGCGTTCATGAGTCAATTTTTACAATTAAAAAGGCTTCCGAAAGATTGAGCCATCAGCTTGGTAGGGAGCCTACAATCAAAGAGGTCGCGACAGAAATTGGCTTAAACGAAGGACAGGTATGCGACTTGTTAAATGCGCCAAAGGCAACCACAAGTCTCGATCTTAAGTGCGGAGAGGATGATTCTGGATTTTCTATTATTGAGACAATTGTCGATTACAGAAGTTCAAATACCGTAGAAGACGCGGAAGATAAAATTAATAATGAAATTTTGTATAGCGCAATTGATGAATACCTTGACAAGACAACGCGACTGGTAATTATTGAAAGAAATAAGGGCCTGCCAACTACCTGGAAAGACCTGAGCGAAATGACAGGCCTCTCCAAGTCGAAGCTTCAAGCCATGGAAAAGAGCGGAATGAAGAGATGCGCGTTGATGATTTTTATGAAAAAGAAGCTGAGCTTCTAATCAGTAATCCCAACGCACTCTTGGGCGCCCTTTGCGAATCCCAAGGTGAACAAAGCCCTTTTTCGCGCCGTATCCAACGCTATAAGGCCAGTTTTTGTCGCACCAATCTTGAACGTGTTCAATGTTCGCGCCACTGATCCAAAAATCAACTGCACCAACGCCAGGCGCATCGAAAAGATGCTCACTATTTGACGCGCCACCAACAGCGTGATTGATCGCGGGTGTGCGATAGCCAGATGTAATAATAATCGGCTTACCGCCAAATGCCAATCTGACGCGCTCAAGAAAACCTGCAAGCTCGGCTGCGGTGTCAAGTTGATATTGATGGCGGAATCGCCTTGCCTCCTCGTTCAGGGCGAATTCACCCAGGGTGATGTGAGGCGTCAGACGCGAGGAAAAAGAGGCGCTGGGAGACAGCTTGGCGGTCTGCTGCTGAACCTCAGTCCTGCCGATGAACAGTTCGATCTCAGCCTTCCGACGCCGCGTGAGGCCCTCCAGGGGCTTGCCATCGGCCTTGTCCCATTTGATCAGCTCCTCAGAGATGACGGTGATGGGATTTTCCTTGTTTGCAATTCGCTTGCGCAGCGTTGATTCTTCAACAGCGGAAAGACCAACGTTAAAAGCCCAGGAAATTAGAGCGGCTTGCTGCGCCGGGCGAAATGCAGTAGATGCAGGAATAAGCCCAAATACGCCAGGTGCATAGACGTTTTTGATTTGCTCTTGCAATAGCTGAAGAGCCTGGACTTCTGTAATTTTGTCCCCAATTTTTACAGGGCGCCCGTTAATAGATGTCGCGCCATAGCCAATTGTGGGAACGTTGGCAGGACACAAATAAGCATCGAGCCTCAAGCCTTCAAATTGCTTGATAATTTGAATTGCGGGCTCAAGCCATGTTTGAGGGGGAAGCTTGGGCGCAGAACGAAAAGTCTCCAGAAACTCCTCTTGTTGATCTTTGCTCAGCCAACTCCAGGCAATGTTCCAGGCGGCAATTTGATGTGGTTGCGGTTGATCTTTGTCTGTCCAACGCGCAGCAGAAAGAAAGTTGCTCATTTCTTGATGATTGCAGCCTTGATCGGATTGTAAGCAAGAACAACAAGGTCGATCATGTTTTTATCGACTTTGCCGTTTGTTGCTGTTGAAATAGCGTGAGCAATGTGATTTTTGACAACTGAAGGGGGAGCGTTGTCAATCAAAAGCTTGGGCACTTCCGCGTCAATTCGCTTGTAGATCACCGGCAGTGCTTTTTCCAGTGCCTGATCCATCGCGAGCTTGATGAAAATCTTCGCGAGGCGAATCAGAAGTGGTTTCATGAGTCAGTCGGCCTTCCTGCTAAGGCTAATCAGGGTTGTCAGTACACCCATCAGAACTGCAATTGTTCGCGTATCTACGTCATTGCATCCAAGAGGAGCCGGGTCAATTTTGCTCCCCTGCTCAGTGCCGACATATCGCGCATACCAGGGCCAGACCTGAGGTAGCACATAAAAACGACACGATCCCCATTGCAGAACCGCGACGATGCTGATTATCCCAGCCGTGCCAACAATTGACCTCCAAAGCCAATTTGGCATTACTGCTGCCTCTCTTCGTGAGCGCTGAAATGAAGTTTAGGGGCTGCGGCTTGAACAATGAACGGCAAGAGCACGCTAAATGCAATTGCAATTCCAACGCCAATAGCAGTCTTGATCTCAATCTCGCGCAATCTAGCAAAAATGCTTGCGAGATCAGACTTTCTATCTCCAAGTTGCAGCAAGACTGTTTCTAGCTTTCCTTCGAGCGAGCCAAGCTTGTGATAGATGTCTCCATGTGAGACGTCGTCATTGGGCGGCATGGGCTGAAGAGGGCGCGAGCTGTTCGCAGCCTATCTACTTCAATCTCAGGGGCCGACTGAATAAGCTTCAGTGTTAATCCACTTCACACCGTTGTAAGTCAGCGTATCGCCGTTGTTGGGCGAGCTGAGCAGCACATCGGTGAGGTCGCTCAGAGCCACCGTGGCGGCCTCCAGGGCGGCGACACGAGCAGCTAGGGCGTCATAGCGCGGGTCAAGCCCTCCTGGGCCCTGGGGGCCTTGCGTGATGACCGAGACGATCGTCCCAAGCCCACCCGTTGTGACGACAACAGAGTTCTTCGCCGTGTTAACAACAACAGAGTTGCTCATGCCGTATAACCCTGAGAAACGTAAATTTTGCCCTCAAGATAGTATTCTTTTAGTCCACTCAGATCTGTTAGCGCAACATCATACGCAAGTTCGTCGGGGAAAGTTGTAGTTTGCTCGTCCGTCAGGGAAATTTTAATAATTCCCGTTGCGAGACTAACATTGGTTACGACGAAATCCGCGTACTTTGTTGTTCGCGCTACGTTCCAGACTTGTGCAGCAACGGTCCAGCCCGTTATGTTAATCCCTGCGCCCGTGCTGTCCTTGAATTGCAGTTGAACTGCATAATCGGCGCGACGTTGCAGGGAGATGTTGTAAGTACCGGGCTCGATTGCCATGATGCACCTCCTGTCGGGATTCTATCGGCCCTGTCCGCGATAGCGCTTTTTGCGCCCATTGCGCGATGTTGCGCTGAGTTTCGTCCTCAGGCTTTTACCTTGACGCGTGCGCTTTGGAGGAGAAGAAATTCGCTCAATCGAGCTGGATCCGGTTTTGGTTTTAACTGCCATGATCAGGACCAAGTACCAGCGGAACTGTTAGAACCTGCGGAGCCAATAGGCCAGAGCTTCATGAAAGAGCCCGCTTTTGTGTCATATACAATATTGATGGTATTTGTGGTAAATTGTGGAATAAGAGTTCCTGCGGCATTAATGCTAACAGTGCCAGTCAATCTAAGTACTGCATATTTCTGAAGAGTGCTATTTGTAATAGCTGTAGCCGATGCAGTATTTATCGCCGTAAGGTTTTGAGGCACGCCAACTGTGCCAAAAGTGCCAGTTGATTCTTCAACCAAGGCCTGATACATGATATTATTTATTGTGGCGGTTCCAGCAAATCCAAACGAAACAATCCCCGTTGCTGAAGTTCCGGCTTCCAGCACTGCAACAATTTCAAACATGTAAACAGTGCTTGCCGCAAGACTTACGCCAACGTTGAACAAAGATTGAGCGCTTGTCGTTCCAGTAGTTCTATCAATGTCAGAATTCAACCTGTAAAATAATGCTCCGCCCATGTGAGCAAAATTAAATCCGCCCGCTCCATCGGTGATCAGCGTCTGGCGGTTGATTCCATCTGCGGCGGGAAGCGTCCAAGTGACGTTTGATGCAACAGTTGATGGCGCCCTAAAAGCAAGGTAATTGCTGCTATCAGAATCATTGAGTCGCAATTCTCCCTGCGCTCTAAGGGTTACATTTCCAGCAAAGTAATCAGCGTTGTTACCTGTAATATCAAAGAGCGTTACCCATGACGCGCCATTATAGATTTTATAGATTTCGGTGGCACCGTTTGTATCAATCCATGTTTGATACGCGTAAGGGCCACCCAGGCCAAAACCGATTGGAGCAGAAGTACCGCTTTGGTTTGTGGCAATGGCAGCAAGCGCAAGGTTCAGATCATTCCTGAATCCCAGGCCCGTGTTATTTGCAATATTCAGATCGTGCTGTGACATAACTAGGGGGGAGAAATGCGCTTGCCGTAGCCGACTGCAGTGTACGTGAACTTGCGTGCGTTCAGGGCAGTGCCTGCGGCATTTCTAAATGTTATGTCGAATCCAGTCGTAGTTACGTTGGTGATTTCATAGTAATCGCCCGTTGCAAGATCATATGCAGTAACGCCAACCGAAGGAGCTTGATAAAAAGCACTTGTAAACGTTATCGTAGGAGCTGAAGTATTACTTTCGAGAATAGCGCTAGATCTTTCCGTTCTTTGCTGCAATTCAATTCTTGCACCCAATTGAGTAATGACAATATTTTGATTGACATCAAGCGTTTTGGCTTGCGTGAAGAATCTAAATCCTCTACCCGTAAGGATTGAATTAGACAACTCCCTCCACGGCCCCCAATCAGCCTCAACAGCAGTCGCTGGATTTACATTTGTCGCTGAGATAAAGACTTTTACATTGGGCCTGTCAAGATCTTGCCCATAGTCAATTGTCGCCCATGTATCAATTTCCTGCTGCTGATCGTCCCACAATGTACCAATCGCGAACGTATCAAATTCAAGAATTCTGTAAAAATCTACATCATATACATGCCCCATGTCTTTCTTTTGGGCAAAAACGTACTCGCCCTCTTGAACAAGTCCGCCATAACTATCTATACTTGGCAGCGAATCCCAGGTTCCGTCTCCTGCAACAATTAGCGAAAAAACAGTTTCATCAATAAGTTGAGCGTTGTCCAGTACAATGCCGCTCAGCTCTGCCAAGTAAAGCATTGAGCCGAAACTTCCATTAAAAGGAATCGCGGTGTCGTGCTCTGTAAGGCTTTCGACAAGCAGTCTCGGCTGTGGCTCTGGAAGGTCTACGACGATAGAGGCATAGTTAGCAGATCTTCTTCCGCCATCGTCTTCAAACTTGATGAAGTAAGTGCCCTCAAGCAAGGGAACCTGTTTTTGCGTTTGGCTGCCGGCAGCGGCAGGAACGATCTCCTGTGCAGCCTCCCAGGCGGCCCCCACAAGAGCTGGATTGTGGCGAATGAGCACAGCTCCGCCATTTGTAACATCCAAGTCGTTCGACAGATTCCACACCAAAACCGCAGTTGATTCATCTACTGGCGTGATCGTCAAGCCTGTTGGATCCTCCGGTGGTGCAAGTTTTCCGACGCAAACGATCCTGGCTTTTGAGGGGCTGGCGGATTGAACAAGTGAAGCGTTCAGGCTGTAAACTTCAATTTCGTACTCGCCCTCTTGCGCATCAAGAATTTCATAGTCAACGCGAGGTTGATCGGTTGAACTCCAGTTGCCGCTTGGTTCTCTCCACCTAATTCGATACTGCTTAACACCGGACACCGATTTCCATGTAACTATAATCTTGGAAAGCACCCTTCCATTCGCAATATAAAGCTTCTCTGTTGTTTGGATATTCTTGGGAGCTTGGTAAATAACTGAAAGATCACTGACTTGCCTTGGCTCAAGCTCCTCGCCTCTTTCTACGTAGTCATACTTGCTGCTGTTGTATGAGATTGCGGCAATTGAATACTCAATTCCATCTCTTTCTTCAATAGAAAGGACTCTCCAGCTTGAGCGTTGTGCGGAAGATGATTCATACATCCAAATGCTATTTACATTTGGTGGAGCCGAAAAAGGCGTAACTACGGTAATAACATTTCCCAAGATTCCCTGAACAGGACTGGACTCAACCAAGCCCGTTGGCATGACCACAGAAAGTCGCGAGCCCTCGACAAATGACATGCCCGTGAGATCGTCTGCCGTGATAGTCGTAGACGTCGAAGCCGCAATTCGCCCTGCACGCCTTGCACCATCGCGCACGGGATCTGCGATTTCAATGATCTGTCCGGGGCGCACAACTACTCCCGCGTCGGCAGAAGAGACGAAGTTGACGATTTCTCCTTCTCGCCACTCGGAGTAAATCATCCACAGCCCCATCCTGCGTGCCTGACTGCGAGAATTGCAGGCAAATGCGCTAATTTCTTTTGTTACAACGCCATACTTTTCTACAAGCTCTCGATCCTCAACAACTTCCTTGGCGATGTCGCGCAATTCAATATCAAAATAGCTAACGACAACAACAGTTGGTCGAGTCTTGAGACTGCTGCTGCTATAGTTAAAGCCGTCTTTTGTTACATTCGCGAGAGTGAAGAGATATGTGGGGCTCTCTGGCCTATCCTGGCTGATTGTTAAAGAACCCGTGCTCCAATAGGGCATTGCCCTGAACACGGAGGACATATCATTGATCAGCTTAAATGCCTCTTCCTGCGTCTGTATGTTTACATTGCAGGAAAAGCGTGGTTCGAGAATCGGAGTTCCATCGGAGTTGTATCTGCCCGTAGGGACTTTTTCGTTTGCGTACTGACTAGCAGCAAAAAAGCTCCACTTGTCAAGTCTGCTTGCATCGCCCGAAAAAGATAAATCCTGTTTTTCTGCGGGCGTTAAAATATGATCGCCCAATCCATATCTTGTGCTAATTAATAGATCCCATAGCGCCCAAGCGGGGTCTGAATTCCATTCCGCTGCCTTAAAATTACCCGTCCATACTCCAGCATAGGTAAGGGATCCATCAGTTTGATCAACTGTCGCGTTATCAGGAATTCTTGTCTTGATGCCGCGAATCAAATAACTGCGATCCGGGATGCTATTAAACTGCTCTGCGTTAACGCGTAGAGCAATTAACGCGCTGTTTGGATAACGCAACCGATCGTAAATAATTTCAGCGTAGGTAAGCCAAACAAAGTCATTAGTTACTTTGGAACTTGTGCTGTCGTCTGTAATTCTGCTGATTTTAATGTCAACAGGAAAGTCACCACTGATTTGGATGACGTGCCTTCTTTCATATTGATCGCCCGTCCTGCCCTTGAGGATTCCATTGATAACTTGATTGTTCGTGCCGAATCCGTTGCCGTTATACTGCCATTCAATTTTATACTCAACATTCGCGCCCTTGATATTTCCCTTGCTATCAATAATTTGAAAAACAGGAACACTTAACGTTACAGCGACAGCATCTGTATTGCGGTCTGTGATGGTGCGGATGACTGGAGTATCTTTTTTAACTGTTACGCCAACGGCTTGTTCATCGGTTGTATCTGCGCCAATGAGTTTCCCAGATTCGTCGCGAAAACGAATGTAATCTTGATCCTGGGTTCCAGTGCGAAACTCGTAAAGCACATCCTTGAAATTGAAGGATCCGCTCGCGTCCTGAAGCGGCGTGTTGTTCAGGAAGACCGATTTCAGCCCATCCTTGAGCCCCTGGATCTCCCCCTCGCTGAGGAGGTCAATGACGGTCGCAAACTGCTTCGAGTCGAGGGAATCCTTGGCCTCGCTGGGCGTTCCACCGCCGCCACCGCCACCTTTGCCGCCCAGGGCGCCGCGAATCAGAGTCATGATCAGCCCGAAATGTCAACAGTGTCGATGCCAGCGCTAATTACAACAGATCCCACTAGCACTTCGCCGTAGCAAATTGGGACTGGCAATCCCTGCCGACTTGTATTTTGCACGCCGCTAAAGCTATAGCTTTTTCTGGGATCGTTCTGCGTATCTATACCGGTTGGAAGCGTTGGCGTTGGCGTCAAAAGCCCCGCGACACCAGTAAGAATCAGGCCCGCGCCCATGATGCCTATCTGTGTCATCGCGGCTCCGCCGATTGCCGCGCCAATTCCAGGGAACGCGAGAGAGAAAACTACAAGGGCGACGCCTGCGAGAATAGTTGAAAAGTCTCCACCCGCACCTCCAATTACAGGAACAATTTTGATCTCCTGTTGACCGGAGGGATCATGAAGTTCGTTAATTGCTAAGCTATAGTCTCCTACGATTACTTTATAGTATTGATCGCTCATGTGAGCCTTCAGCTCTGGAAAATTCGCGAGCAGGAATCTTACGGCTTCTGCGGCGCTGCGAACAGAAGCTTCAAAAGTTTTGCGACCCAGGAACTTTGCAAGTTGGCCGTAGACTCGAATCGTGCGCAACATCAGTTCAGCGTGAGCCTGGCTGCATCGTAATGCCGCAAGCGACGCCCAGTGCATTTCTGCAACCATCCACCATACAAATCCTTCGTGCTGAGACGTCCGCGAACGTGATGAAGCAATAATTGATCACCGATGTAAACGCCTACGTGATTCAACCCTCTTGATCCAATTGACATTAAAACCGCATCGCCAACTTGCATTTGCTCGCCGGGGCGCAGCTCTCTAAATCCAGCGTCATCCCAATACTTTTCAAAAAGCGGATCGAGCATGAATTCTTCTGGGGTAAGTGGGCGCTCGTAATCATTTATGTGCAGCTGATGTTGTAAATACCAATCGCGCACAAGTGACCAGCAGTCCGTGATGCCCCAGGCCCATTCGCGTCCGACCAGAGGGGCTCGATACCCGCAGGGCTCCAGCAGGCTCCAGGAGCCGGCTTGAAGTGAGTAGATGTGCCATGGCACTCCACTGGTTTCACAGCTCACCCGATCGGCCTGGCTGGGTTCTGAGGTGCCCGTGGGATGACTGTGAATCACGGCAACGATCTCCCCGGAATCCTCGGCCTGGGCGTAATCGTGCGGGCAAATGATGAATTGATTGTTTTGCGACGCAAGATTTTTGCACGGCCAGTATTTCTCTTTGCCCTTGCAAATTATCAGCAATCCACAAGATTCGCGAGGTGATTGATCGCGTGCATGATCAATAGCGTGATCGCGCCAATTCATGCGTAGTAGGTTCCAATACCAGGGAAGGAGCCAAAATTCAAAATACCGGAGTCGCGGAAAACGTAGTTTCTGCTTGGAGCCCTAAATTGATAGAGCTGTGTAGCAAGAGAATCAGCGCGATAGAAGCTATACTGCCCGGACGTTCCAATTGGGAGCGAATAATTTAGCGACGCCCAGTAGGAAGTGGTAATCGGGTATCTACCGCCACCGCTTGTGTTGGTGTTGATTGCCGTGATCTTGGCGAAATTATCGCTTGACAGGCCTGGGCCACTAACATACAAGCCGACAGACAAGGAGGTTGCATTCGGAAGTGCTAATCGACTTGAATTTCCCGTAACAATTGCACTACCTCGCGAGCTTGTAGAATTACTTGGCGCAGCTTGTATTGTTGCTGTTTTCTGGGTTACGAGTGTTCCGATGGTAAAAACGTCTAAATTTTGCGCAAGTGTTATATTCTGGTCAATCGCGGGAGAGCCGTTGTAGGCAGTATTGGTGATCACCGTCCCACTTGGAACACCAAGGCCCGAAAGCGTCATTCCGGTTGAGTAGAAAACCTCTGGATTCAAAAGACTAAATGTAAGCCTATTGATGTCAAACATTTTCCCTTGCGCTGAAAAGGAAGTAGTTTGCGTCGCGTTGTTGCTCATCGTCACAACATTGCCAACACAACTTACAACAGTGGTATTCGCGGGAACGCCAAATCCCTGCACTGGGCTGCCCGTAGCAACAGAGAAGGGATAGTCCATAACTAGCAAGTTGCTACCCCTTGTAACTGAGCCAGCCCCCGTAAGTTGCCCAAATCTGAGAGAACAGCTATTTAATCTTTTGCCGCAAACATCAAATTCTAGAGATCCAACCGGTCTGTCTTGTGCGTCAAAGTAAGCATTTCCCGTGTATCCGCATTCAGGCGATCTGTATTTCCATTGACAGACATTCGCGACGCATTGACGCTTGGGCGCCCTGACACCAGCAATGTCAAATATCGCGGCAAGTTCAAACTCAATAACGTCTCGCGTTTCGTTTGCTTTTCTATCAATAAAATAAACTTCCCTGGGCCATTCTGCAGTAGGGTCTGGGCTGTACGGACTTACATTTCCCGGAAAGTTGACAGCATCTATGTAGCGAGCTAGCGTTCTAACTCTTGTTACTTTTGCCCCTTCAATTCCGCTAGGCAGCGTCGCAATCAATCCACTGACAACGCCCGACAAGTTTGCAACTCGAAGTCGCGGACGGGGAAGTTGCCCGGCGCCCGAATACTCAAATCCTTCAGCAATGATCGGTAGCGGCGTGTAAGAGATTCCGTTCCATACAACCGCTGTGTTGTCTTTTAAGTTTGTGCCCGAATGATAGTAGTAGGTAGCGTTGACTCCGTGCTGTTCTTGATTGAGTTCAAGTTCAAATAACTCAATAATTGCAGACGGAGAAATTCCCTGCAAATCGTCAATGATCTGCAGGGAGCTTTCGCCTACGGCATAGCCGAAGTCCCAGTAATACGGTTCGACGTACCAGGATTCGTATGCCATCAGCTATCTCAGGGTTGACCTTGGGCGCTGGCCCAGGGCATTCCCTGCGCCTTGGTGGGAGCGTGCTGCTCGTCGAGCTGGCCCTGCAGGGCGGCCTCGATCTCGGCAACCTTCTCGCCGGTCAGCTTGTGCTTGACCCAATCGAGCACCAGTTCTTCAGTCAGCTCGGCAAAGGGAATCATGTCCCCCTCGGGACGCTCAAGCCCAATACTGCCATACGCGCCCGCAGAATAAGCATTATCAGAGGCGTTCAAAGTATAATGAACGGTAAAAACATACCCATCGCTTGTTTCGCGCTCAAGTTGAGCAACGCCCCAAGTGAAAGTAGTGACCGGAGTGGAAGCCATTGAGTGAGAGAAAAACTCTTATCTAGTGTACGACAAGACGAGGTAGAGCGCAATCCATCACGCGTGGGTTTCAAGCATTATGGCGGCAGGTGAGGGTCGATGAATCCGACTAGGATTACACGCTCAGCCCGTTCAGCCATTGCGCAATTCTGGCTTCTCTATCAATTAACCAGGAGTCTTGACGCGTAAACCATTCGCGCCAATCTTCACTGCCCTTTTTGCGATTACAGTTTTTGCACGCGGGCACTAAATTGCAAACAACTGTTGCGCCGCCTCTGTGACGTGGCTTGACGTGATCAAGAGTATCTGCGGGTTTTTCGCAGTACGCGCACAGGTCCGACCACGCTTCAAAAATCTGCCTTCTGAATTGATGCTTTGCACTTCGCTTGGGAACGAGATTGGAGCCGTCAATTCGATGATCCACGCAATTGAGGAATAGGGAGTACCTGGACCGAGAGGCCCAAGATGTGATCATTGGACGGCGCTAGCTCTGTAAGTTGCGCCATGAAATTATTAGATACCTGTTCGGGATCGTCTTCGCGACTTTCAACAACAATTGTGTATTCAACTTCAAGAACATATTGTTTCATGTCACAAATCACGAAATTTTAATATTTCTACGCTCGCGCTATTACGCGCTTTTGCAAATCTTAATCTGACCGCATCAAGCGCAATTGCCATGCCGTTTGTAGCGGCTTACACAGGCACTCTATCGGCGTTTTCTGACCGGAGCGCCCCAAGTCTTTGCACTTGAGGCAGCATGGCGGTGAGAACGAGCCGATCCGGCTGGAGAAATCCTAGCCGGATTTTTTGTGTTTTGCGATACTCGCCCTGGTCAGCACCTGGTGCCGGCGTATCCACACTCAGGGCAGTGGACGGCCCATTGCGGAGGCCAACTTGTAAGGCACACTGATGGGTTGGAATCCAGCAGCTCGGCCCCACAGTCCGGACAGGCGATGCCGTTCTTAACGGCCCCAGCAGTGAAAGCCCATGACCTGCTGTTGTGATCTTCCAGGGATGTCAGTGGCATGAGTGAAGACATAGCGAGGATCGAGTGAACCATCCGGAAGTTCCAGATAGTTCACCCACGCCTCGCAGAGAGTAGGCCTACGCGGCCTCAAGGGCTGCAACTTTGGCTTCGAGGGTTTCGATGCGCTTGTTTTGTCGCTGGACAAGATCAAGTAACAACACAGTTAGCCTGTCGTACTGAACTCCATTTGGCACAAGCTCGGCGTCAGATTTAAGCTGCTTTGCTGTAGAACCATCTTCGTTTTCAACCTGTTCATAAGATTCATCCAAGTAAGTCCAATGAACAAGGCGAGGCTCTATTTCCGCAACTTCTTCAGCAATTAAACCGTACCAAGACCAATCCTTATTGTCTAGCTCACATAAAGAACGATACCAAACGGGTCTAAAGTTAAGAAGCGCATCGGATTTCTCATGGCTCAAGTCCTCGACTTCCGTCTTGTAACGGATCGAGGACGTTGAAAGCATCAAGAGATTAGCTGGCGACGAGCTAGTCCAAATATGAGCATTGGCCGCTGCAGCGGTTGTTGGTAGTGTGGTCAAATATGTGCCGTTGTCATTCCAGCGGACGCGCTCTGCGCTATTTGTTGCAAGTGTGTGAGTTGATCCTGCGACGCCGGTAACAGTGAGCGAGCCATTACTCGAAATCCTCATCCTCTCCGTCGGAGAAGACGCCCCATCGGCCGTTGTGCTGAAGACGAGGCGGCCTGGCATTGAAGTGCCGGAGACAGTACCGCTGTCTACTTGAGCCTCAATTCGGGCTGCTTCACTTAACTTTGTTCCATCTGCTCCAACATAGCTTAAGTAACCAAGTACGTTATTATTCGAAACCGCTGTTGTTGATCCAACTGAATTGCCGCTTGTCAATCCAAGGACAAGTCGTGAGGTGTAACCAACACTACTGTTGTTGATAATCGAAAGGCCTGTATTTTCACTTGCAACAGCAGTCTCAATCTGTGTTACTGGAGTTCCATTATTGACATTAGTACGCGCGCTAGACGTGCCAACTAACAGACGGCCGGAGCTGTCGATGCGGGCAACTTCACTGGCGTTAATCCTGGCGATAAAGGGCTCTGCTCCAGAAACAGCATTAACGATGAACGTGCCATTGCCATTTATTTCTGCACGGTTAATGTAGCCACTATTATTTGAATTGACCAAAAATTTAAGCGTAGAGAGTCCACCGGATGTGCTATTTAGTATCTTGGCTCCGTATCTGGTTGGCTCGCCCTTGCTGACAAGCGTAAGAGATGAATCATATGCGGACTCTGCAATTGTCAGAGCGGCGTCCGGGCTCGCAGTGCCAATCCCTACGTTGCCGGCAGGAGTGATGCGAACTCTTTCGGTGTTGCTGGTGCTCAAAACAACCGTATTGACATAGCCATCCCCCCTGCCGCTGCCACCCAGGTAAATGTCTCCGCCGCCTGCGGTAGCACTAAGTTGAGCGCGTAATGCTAGATGTCCTCCGGCGCCAAACGTGCCATGTATTACTGAGTTGGCTGAATCAAAGGCAATTCCAGGACTACCGGTGGCGCCGATCTGAAGCGGGAATGCAGGACTGCTGGTGCCGATGCCTACGTTGCCATTGGGAGCAATGCGCACCCTCTCCACTGGACTGGTGTTTGGGTCACCATCGTCGGGCTTGGTAGTAAGCACTAGGCTTCCGCCCCAGTTGCCCCCGCCTATCCCGTAGATGGATGCCATCAAGTTGGCCTGTCCATTCTCCTGGACGCCCCTGAAGAACAGTTTGTTGCCTACCGCGTTAGTGATTCCCGGCACGGGGGCCATTGAGAGAATGACATCGCCTGCGCTACTGATACGCACCCGCTCCGTTGGAGGAGCCGTCGCAGCACTACTGGTGGAGAACACCAATCGGCCCTGTGTACTACCTCCTGTTTGCTCAACATCCGCAACGCACTGGATGCTGGCCATCTCTTGAGCAGCACCAGACGTTGGCTGACTGCCATAGAAACGGATGTTGCCGACTTCAGTGCCTGCGGCTCTTGCTATCCCGCCGGGGGCATAGTTATAGAAATGAAGCTGCTGGCCTGCTTCGTTTGCGGTGCCTGAGTTGCGTTTTACAAGAGCAATGTTTGCAGAGTTGGCGGCTACGCCAGTTGACTCAATGAGTGTGTTATTGCCAGCAGCGCTGGACCAGCCAACTAACAGGCGGCCGGACGTATCAATACGAGCGCGTTCTATGGCGTTTACGTTAAACCGGATGTTATTAGATCCAGGCGTAGTTAAAAGAACGTCCCCGGTATTAGCGGAATACGCCGCGCCTCCAGTTCCACCATCTCGATAGATATATGCACCCTGTCCCGCAACGCCGCCCGTGAACACAGCAACTCCTGCAACTTCCAGGCCTGAGCTGTTGATACGGAGGCGTTCGGTCTCAATAGCACCACCAACGGCTGCGGTAAGACTGCAAATAGAAAGACCGCCAGCGTCTGAAGCGCTGTTCTTCAGAACAACACCATTGACAGTGCCGAGATCGCTAAATCTTGCCTGAAGTAGCAAGTTTGCCGAATCGCCTGCTTGATAAGTGCCCGTAATGCCCGCGTAGATATTTTGACTGGTATTTACTGCGCCAAGAACAGTTGAGTACAGTCCTGCTGGCGTCCAATAGTTTGTGCGCGAAGAGCTGGAAGCGACTTCAAGTCCGGCCGTAGGGCTCGCAGTACCGATACCCACGTTTCCACGCCGCAAACGAAGCCTTGTGTCCGGGTGGCCGAAGTCTCTGACGTAGAAGTCAAGTCCCTCAGCTCCTGCGTGAGTGATGTCTGAATAGTAGAACGGATCTGCGGGATTCGATTGAATCCGAACGGTGCTTACGTAGGCAGTACCGGCAACCTCCAGTCTTGCGCTTGGGTTGCTGGTTCCTATGCCTACATTGCCTGCTGAGGTAATGCGGAATTTTTCATTGCCCGCAGGCAGCAGAGCAATATCGCCAATAGGGTCAATATAAACTAAATCTCTGACAGTGGGAAAAGTTGTTTTAAGTCGAATGTTGCCGGGGTATCCGCCATCGCACCCAAGTAAAACATTACCAACGGACGAGGCGCCAATTTCAATGTAGCTTCCTTTGGTTGTTGCTGGATCCCCTGCCCCTCCCGCACTAAAATTGGCAACTAAACCATCTCCAGACGGATTATTGTTTCCGGTAATAATAAAATGGGCTGCCTGCGTTGTACCGCCAATAACTTCTAATTTTGTGCCGGGGCTCTCCGTTCCAATACCCACCTTCCCATCGCTCTTGATGGTCATGCGAGCGGTTGGTGATGATGCGCCGTCTGCGGTGGTGCTGAAGACGAGGCGGCCGGGATAGTCATTGCTTCCACTTGCCGCGTCTGTGAATGCCTGAATGTATGCAAAGTCGCCATCTGGCGTTCCAAATACAATTTGGCTCGTCTCATTACCGCTTGCAAGAGCTGACGCATTAGAGCCGGACAACAGGCTCAGAACACCATGACCCGTGCTTGAGAGGCTATTACCGACAATGGCAGTTTTGCTGTATTGGGACTTTGATCCCGTAGGCGCACTAGACGTGCCAACTAACAGGCGGCCGGAGCTGTCGATGCGGGCGCGTTCGACCGAAGCAATATTATCAAATATCCTTAAACCGCCGCTAACGTCAACTCCAGTTTGAATTGTGTACTTGCCATTTGTGGTGGCATCCAGCCGAATTGCAGCGTTACTTCCTGCTGATGTCGATGACGTTGATACCTTTAAACGAACATCACCAGTACCAGAAACATGCAGAATATCGCCAGCGTCGAACGAAGTAGAGCCAATCCCTACGCGACCTGATCCATCAATAGTGAGCCTGTCGCCACCATTGACACGCGCTGTTAACTGATTAACTCCAGCTCCACCAGGGTTGTACCAAATGCCCAGTCCGTCCCTGGCGCTGTTGTAGCAATAGAGAGCGTCATTGGTTGAAATGACACCACGGCAGTCAAGCGTGGTCGAGGGAGCGTTGGTTCCTATGCCTACGTTGCCCGGACCAGTTACACAGAACCTTTCAACCCAACTGCTAGCAGCATAGTTCCAAATACCAAAACGCCCTTGCGTCCCTTGAAGCGCAATAGTATCAGTAGCTGTTCCGGTGCTGAGGGTTAAGTTTGGTCCTGTTTGAATTCCTGTTCCCGAAGAGGATCTGGTAATTTGAATATCTTGCGCAACATCGGTCGAACTATATCCTGCTACGTTTAACTTGCCGACAGGGCTGCTAGTCCCCAAGCCTACGCGGCCTGAGGAGTCAATTGTCATGTAAGGAGTGGACGAGGAGTACGTTCCTCCGTTCCTGAATGAAAACGATCCGCCCGCGTCTGTTACGAATCGGAACTCCGAAGACTCAACACCAATTGAATAGCCTTCTGTTCCTTGATAGAAGCCAATTTTTCTCCCTGTTGCACCTGCGAAGGCAAGCGGAGCGCTAGGGATACTGGTCCCCAAGCCTACGCGCCCGCTCGAATCAATCACCAGCGAGTTGACTGGTGCGCTGCCGTTGAAGCTGACGGCTTGCGTGCTGCCTGCAGCGCCTGCACCGACGAAGTTCAGGGTGCCGGTGGAAGTAAGACGGAACCGCTCTGTTCCGGCAGTGCCAAAACGCAGAATGCCATCAACAGCATCCGAGCTAGATGTGCCAATAAATGCGCCGTTGGTA
>JACCDU011056284.1_pt1 | contig 23461 bp, 29 predicted proteins | sample 7446081 | NCBI WGS metagenome assembly JACCDU01 (sample SAMN15323447, study PRJNA562643) | freshwater metagenome | isolation source: river surface water | place: USA:Blue River Watershed | collected 2017-08-17
CTTCATTAATATACATTCTATAATAAACTTCATCTAAAACTTGATTTAACGGATTATCAATAGATTTAAAATATACTGATAGTTTTTTAATATCACCTCTTATAATTTTTTCATTTTGTCTTATACCATAAAATTGAATTTTATATTTTTTTGTTTCTGTCAAATCTTGTCCTATTGAATATTTGGAGATATATGGTTTAGGTATAAATTTTTGTGTAACATCGGATATTTGAATACCGTTCAATGATAAATCAGACCATTTATCATAGAAAAACTTTTTTCCATCACAAGTAATTCCACTTATACCAAATTCAATTTCATATACACCTTTTTTTATGTGAGTTGCGGTCATTCCTGATAATCCACTGATTACAGTGTTAGTACTATCAAATATAGATACTAAAGGGTCGTTGTCTAAATTATAATAATTCCCATCTTTGGTGACATATAAATATAATTTTTGTGTTACTTTTTCTGTAAAATCATATCTATCGTCACTTATAACATCATCAAAATACGATTCAACAAATGGTTCAAAAAATGTTTGTGTATACTTTGTAAAGAATGAAACGGATTGTTCATTATCTACATTTATATCTTGAAATAATACTGAAAATGCTAATCCAAGACCATAATTAGTTGTACCTGAAACTATTATTTGATTGACATAGTTAGTTATATCAACGTCAATATTTTCGTTTCCGTTATCAAAATGTATTGTTGATATAATATCTGGTGAATCATTATATATACCTTCAACTGTCCATCCACTAATAGTAGTTGCGTTATACCAATTCGAGGGTCTTTTATCAAATGTTTTATTTTCAGGAGTAAAATCATATTCCATAGAACTATAATCAAAACCAACTCCTTCATCCCAAAACTCGGATAATTTGAATAATATCAAATCGAATGAAACTGCTCTATCTCTTCCTGTACCTTTTTTTGCTCCTAAAAATGTCTCATTACCGAAAATAGTATTTGTTAATTTAAGATAATGTTTTGTATTTGAATCAATAACCAAATCACCATTATCTATTTTTGTTTTTAATTCTGAAAAATCTACTTTGAATATAAATTTTGAAAATCCAGAACCATAATAAATTTCTGTTGCTGGATTTTTTGATGTATTTACAAGTGAGTCTTTGATTAATGTGTTATTCTTTTCGAAATAAGAACGATAGTATGACATACTTTTATTTAATAAATATCAAAATCAATTGATTTTTATCGAAGTATTTAAAATGTCATTTCTTAAGTTTTTAAGTAAGTTGATGAGATTTTCATGTTCATCAAATCCATTCTTTACATATGGACCAACTACATTGTGTTGATGTTTAAAAAATACATCTATAAGTGCTTCTAAAAATACAATTAAATTATCTCCACGAACCATTGAATATGTATTTTTATCAATGTTTAAAACATAATCTTCTTGAGTAAATTCATACTTATCCAAAGTATCAAAATTTACTTTTTTAGTTGATTGATTTGGGTCCGTAGAAATTAGAAATATTTTATCCGATAAAAGAGAAGAAAATGTTTGTTCTGTTGAATTTTTATCAATTTCTAAATATTCTATTATATTTTTTTTTGTAATACCCTCTTGTTTAGCCTTTTCTTTTGACCAATATAATCCATACTCAGGACCCGTTTTATTGACTATTACTTTGTTTAAAATATTTGTTTTTGTTTGTATTTGACTAGTTGTTCCTGTTAATGATTTAAATAAATCAGATGGTCTATAATAAAAAGGATGTATATCATCAGAACTATAAATACCATTTAAATATGATAATCCATATCTTGACATATTACCAATAGTATCTCTAATAATAATTGGTACTGAGGTTACAGAATTAGTTGTTACTGTATAGGTAGGACTTGTACTATTATTTTCTTCGTTTATTAGTTTTAATGCAGAATTTATGAGTGAGGTATTTTGTTTAAATGTATCGGTATTATAATATGTCCCTAATGGGTTTGTAACATTATATACGAAAAATTTAACTGATGTTGGATTAGTTAAAGAATCTATTTCATATTCAACAATAGTTTTCAAATTTGTGTTATTATATGTTGTTTGAACGTCCTCTTTAGACTTTAATTCCGCTTTCTTAGGGAATTTTTTTAACGATAATTTGGAAATTTTATTTGGTGTATAAATTGGATTGGTTACCATTTTTTGTCTCTTATCAATTGATGCAGCATCTTTTGATAATAATTTACCCCCTCTTAACTGTAAACCATTTTCAGTAAATAAAATGTCCGAACCATATTTCCCATATATACCATAATCATTTTCTTTAGCAAAAACATTTTTTGATTCTATAGTATATTCGCCGTTAGTATTTCTAATATTTGGTCTATTTTTTACTGCAACACCATATGATGTATAACCAATTTGTTGTGAAAATTTTTGTGAAACATCATTATAATCGTGCATAGTCGTAAAAGGACCTGTAATATATTCTTGGTTTACACTCTCTTTTGTTGTGTTGTAGTTTAAAATTTTAACTGATTGACCAATCTCAGGTACCATATTAATATTGCTAGGTAAAAAGGGAGATGCGACAAAAGGGTCTCTTTCATCCCAAGCATTATATTTCAACGCCTTTTCTTTTTCACCAACATAATCATTGTATCGTATACATCTTATTCTCCCAATTCCTTTTGGGTCGATATTATCAATACAAATCGCGATATCAATTATTTTCATTATTTCTTTACCCTTTTACCTATTTCTTCATTTATTGTATTATACATGGATTCAACATTATCTAAATGTCTTGTTAACTCAATAATTAATTGTTTCGTTTTTTCAAATTCTTCTTGTAATTCACCCAATGCAAAAAATAAATCCTTATTAGATTTATCTTTCACATTATTACTGATATCTAATATTTTATCTACTAATTCCATATTAGAAAAGTTTACCTGCACTATTAATTATACCTGGTGGTATTTTTATTGGTCCAACTGGTGTTGGTATGGTCACTTCTTTATTGGATGATTTAACAAAGGAATTTTTATCTAACTCTTCAAAAAATCCGTCCATAAATGATTTCATAATTTTTGGAATATTATTTTCTTCATTATAAATTGGACCTGTTGGAATACCAGACGCTTCAAATCTTTGAATGACATTTAATAACGCTGATTCTTTGCTGAAACCAGGTAATTTGTCAGAAAATCCTAACAAAAAACCAGGAATATTAATATTACTTTTCGATGCCAATGTTTTATCTATGACACTTAAAATTGTTCCAAATAAATCTTGACAGTTATTGATAGAGGTTGCATTAAATTTTTTGAGCAATAATAAAATAGTATTTAAAATCGTAAAATATCGTGCGTACTTTGATTTAATTATTTCAGTTACGATTTCTCTAACAAATTTCAATAGTTCAACTTTAATTCTTTTCCAAAACTCTGTAATAAATTTCCAAAATATATCTTTAATAATTGCACTAAAAAGTTTATATAGTCTTTTCATTAAATCTTTTATCAATAATACTTGTGAAGTCAAAGATTTAAACATTTTATATATTATGACAACAGGTAAAAAAATTTTTGGTGTTACTATAGTCATAATTAATGACTTTGGCAAGTTTAATATAAAATTATTAATCAATGGGATTTTAAAATTTTCCTTAGGTATATTTGAGTTAGATTGTTCTGATGCATCGTCACCAACCTTATCTAATGTTTCATCAATTAAATTTTCTATATTTTTTTTGTCCGCAAAATACACGAAATCCTCTAAAATATTTTCATTGACAGGAACTTCAAAATTGTTACAGTCAACAAATTTTAATACACTTCTATACCTTGCATCTTCTAAACTGAAATCAACACCCTCTGTATTATCAAAGTCAAAGTAAGTTGACTCATCCTCTTCATTAGTATTAAATAAATTAACTGGATTTTGATTTTTTATATTATCTCTATTAGTTGAGTTACCACAAATAGCAAATAATTTATTTACTAACTTATCTAAATTATTAATTCCATTTTTGAATTTTAATGGAACAGAATCACCTGGTTGTAACGTTAACAGAATTGCATTTTTTGTTATACCAGTGATGTCAGGTAATTCTATTGATGAATAGTAATCTAAAAAAAATGTTTCTACATCTACATTTCCTGATTGTTGTAATCCACTTATGTTATAAGTTTGATTGGTACTATCCCACTCTGTTGTAAATAATAATTTGTTATTATTAGAAATAAAATTATATGTGCCAGAAGTAAATGAATCATATAATTTTCTGTTAACTTTTTGTCTATTGATATTTGGTGAAACAGGTTCATATATGATTTTACCTGAATCACTATTTGGGTCAATGGTCAACACATCCATGAAATCTATTTCTGAAGGTTTTAACTGTATGCTATTAATGTTAATTAATGAATTAGCACCACAAATACCCTCTCCAACAAAAAAAACCTTGACAACATTATTTAAGACAATATCTTTTGTTGAATTTGCAGTTATCTTCATTGAATCAAAGGCAATGTTTTTAACTTTTGTCTTGATTCCATATCTATCGTTGACTGTATTTTTATTGTTTTTTGTTATAAATGTTTCAACAACGTCTATTAGTTCAGAAAATATATCTTTTTTATTTTCTATTTTTTTCTTTCTTTTATCTGTAAATTCATCTAATTTTTTTCCAAATAGTTTGTCTGTTGTTGGTAAATCCTTTAATACGTTTTCAGATAAATTTTCAGGTAGTTTTTTTGTGGTACCTAACGCAGTTTTTATTGTCTGTATTTTAGATTTAATTTCATCAGATTTCTTCATTACAGTTTATAGTTGTTAATATCATTTTCATTTTTATTTCCTTTCACCAACTCATCTAATAAATCTCTTTCTTCCTCTGTTAAATTTAATTTACCGATAGGCATATTTTTACCTCCACCTGATTGAGTTTGTTTCAATAAAACACCTTGTAGTTTTACTAAAGATATTTTCTTTTCGGTACATTCATTTAATATTTTTTGTTGTTCTTTAATAACAGGACCTATGGTACTCATATCTTCTTGGTCTTTCATAAATGACAACATCTTTTTCATTATCATTGATGCGTAGTTCTTTTGTTCTACAATATCATTGTATATTTCTTGCATTAATGATAAGGCAGAATCAACTTCTAAGGTTATCAAATTTTTCTTTTCTTTCATATCTATAAATAGGTTTATTCTAAAAATCCACCTAAAACACCATCATATAGTTTTTTGTATTTTTTTATTGATAATCTTATTTCTTTCGTACTTAAAGATGTCATTTCTCTAATTGATAATAAAATGAGATTTTTGTTGAATTTATTACCATCACCAATTTGAAATATCCTATCAAAATTGTTGAATATTTCTAATAACGCATAACCTAATTTTTTTTCATTTTCATTTAGATTTTCTTCTTCTATAAATGTTTCAAGAGATGTTACTAATCTAATAATAACATCTCTATAATCGATAACATTATCTTCAATAGTATATGAGTAATCTGTATTATCTTCTAAATCTGTTGAGATATCATCATACGATACACTTCTATTTTTTTCTTTATTATCTTTTTGGATTGCACCCATAAGATAATTTTTACATATCGTACCAAAATACGAATATGCTTTATGATTTTTTGTACTATCGAATTTACTGATTTTTGTTATTAGAAAAGACATAGTATCACTATGTATATCTTCATAATAAAAATCTTTTCTATATAATTTATAACGCCGAATTATACTTTCGACCATTATAACGAGGGGTTCTCTTAAATATTCATTGAATATCTTATTCTTTTCTTCTTCGGAATCAGTTTGTAAATACTTTATTACCGCTTCTTCTTGAGCCTCCCCAAAATAAATTTTTTGGGTTCTCTTTCGTGGCATTTATTCTTCTACATAATTTAATTCACGTTTATTTTTAAAAAAGAATTCTCGTTTAGCGGCATCAAGCCAAAACTTCACTTCATTCTCAGATAACTTGAAAGTCTCATCATTTTTATAATTCCAAAATAATGAATCTTCTCTAAAATTTACATGTTGATAACCTATTTTTGGTATACTCATAATTTTTACACCGTTATGAGTAAGTCTTAACAAAAATTCATATCCGAAAGTCAATTTAATATTGTCTTTAAGACTACCATTATCTTTTATGACATCTGTTTTGTAAACACCACCACTAATTTGATAATTTTGGAAATCTAGCAAGATTTCATTATCTAAATATCCTTGATTTTCACTGAACCCATATGCCCATACTGATTCATTAGTAAACGAAAGAAATTTTCCTTCTACATTTATATCTTTCACAATTGGTAGAAATACATCCACTTCGCTAAATGACTTACTATATTCATAAAAAGATTTTAACCATATTGGTTTATATTCATCATCAACTTCAAGAATTGAAAACCATTCTGTTTTACAATTGGAAATACCTTCATTTATTTGGGAACAAAAATCAGATGATTTATCATGTGATACGTATTGAATTTCTAATTTTTGTCCCGAATCCAATTCTACCTTAAGTTTTTTTGGATGGACAATCATCAATATCACATCATCATAAAAATCTTTTACTGAATCAACGGCATTTTGTGCCATCAATTTATATAATTCATCGAATTTATGTATTGGCAATATAATTGTTATTTTTTTCATTCTGTAACTTCTTTTTCAGATAATTTATTTATTAATCTATTAAGTTGATTTATTTTAGTTTTACTTAGTGTATTGAATGTAGATATTATTGAATTTGTTGTTAAATTCTTATCATAAGGTAAAAGGGTATCTTTCATTTTATCTAACACTTCAGTTTTCAATTCAACCCCATCAATAAATGCTAAAATATATGTTGAAAGTATTTCAATTAATTTAGATTCATCATATGTCCACATTCCATTTTCTGACAACCATTCAGGTTCTGTTTTTGGTATTTTACCAACAACAGGTACTCCACATTTCATAGATTCCAAAGGAAATGTTCCAAATGTGGATTCATCGTCCACCCACAGTGATACCATACATTCTTTTAAATTACTTGCAAATTCTTCATAAGAAAGATTAACCATATCTTTGAAAGTTATCCATCTTAATTGGGGATATTTCAAGTAAAATTCGGATATTATTTTTCTGTTTATATTTCTATCCCTACACATAATTGCAATATATGGTTTCAATGGTTTTTCATATTTTGAAAATATGTCATCAATAATAGGTGGGATTACATATGTGAATGTTTCAGGGAAAAACTCAGTGATATAATTTTTTGATGATTGTGTTGTTGTTATTGCACTATCAAAACCAAAATCAAACCATTTGCTTCCTATTGGAAGAGATTCAAATACATATTCTTTCTGTTGAACTAACATTACCTTCGTACATTTAATATTTGATAATTGTTGTAATGCGTTAGAATATAATTCAGGTACAACAAGTACATCCTCAAACTTTATTTGTACTTTATCATCTTTGATAGATACCACTTCTAAATCATCATATTTGTTACCCAACCAACTAGATACACCACCATATGAATTGTCTTCAACTAAAATTTTACAATTAAATCCATTTTCCTTTAATATGTATGCGACATCATAAATATATTTGACTGATGCCTTAGCAAATCCCTTAGTATCATAAGTTAGAAAATATATTTGATTTTCTTTATTTTCTAAAATGCTAATACTTTTTTTTAATTTTTCTAAATTTTCTGTGTTACTCATCTTCCATTTCTATTAATACATTATATTTTATTAGTGTGTTAAATGCTAAAACAAAGGAAATGTCAAATTGATTTTCAATCAATAATGGCATTTCATCATCCATATCTTCATATGTGTTGAGTACTTTTTCGACACAATTTTTTAAAATTTCATATTTGAAAATATTAATTTCAAGATTATCTTCTGATTCCTCAGTCATAGATTTTGCGGTCTTACATATCTCAATCATATTATCTACGTCTATGTAGTAGTTTTTTCCGTAAATTTGGGCCATAGTTCCTCTATTTCAGATAATTTAGATATTTCTTTTTTACAAGTAAAGAATTTATTATAATCTGTATTAATTTTTATTGGGGTTTTCGCATTGTTATGTTTGATAATATCAATATTGTCAGATATCCAAATATCACAATTCTTCCAACATTTAGAGATATCTTCTGTTTTTATGAATTTAATATTATTACCTAAAAATCCATTTTTTGACAGAAAGAATAATGTTGCAGGTTTAGATTTACCAAGTTCGTTTAATCCAACAATAGTAAAATTATGTTCTGGATTTTCGAATATGATTTTATTCAATTCGGTAAAAACATTTGAATAACTTAATCCAGCATGACCAAAAATTTCTATAGGGTATTCAATAAAAAGAAAAAACTCGTACTCTTCAACAGATTGAAAAGCATACGAGTTTAACAAATTGTTGTTCTGAATTGGGTCAGTTATTTTATATTCGAAATTGTTTTCATTTTCAAATTCACTATCAAAAAATGCGTCTTTATAATGATAGTCAAATTTCTGAATGAAATTTCTTAACACCCCGTCTATACTTATATAAATTTCCATATTATATATTATTTATAACATTTAATAAAAAGTGATTATCTTGAATTTTTTCATAAATCACTTCATTAATTTTTTCATCATTAATTTCTAATATTTCTAATTTTTTAACTTCATAATCAGATATTAGTAATTCAAAATCATCTCCATGGTATACAATATTATTATATTCAATTATAGTATCTCCTATATTAATAACCATGGACTTAATTTTTTGTATGGTCTGATATACATAAATTACTTTCAATCCAATGGTCTGATTCATACCTAAAAAACAACGATTCAAATACTTTAATGTTTTATAGTTTTTTTGATTAAAGGTACCATATAAATTTTTTGTGACAGCAATACTCGTACTTGGATTAGTTCCGTCATTAATTATGTTATATTTAATATTAGCATTTTTAATGATGTCATGAAATATTTCCTCTGCAACTAATGACGAGTCATATTTTTTATAATTTATCAGATTTATATTATTATTTAGTGATTTATGAACTTTTCTTATTTTAAAAACCATAGATGTTAATAATAAACCATTTTGACCATGAGGATAGAAAACTGCGTGATTCTTTTTTAACTTAGTTTTTATATTTTGTATGAATCTATATACCTCATTTGCATTTACATCATAATTAATCACATAACTTATATCATATCGTAATGAATTAGAGATAGATATTGATTTTTTAATTTGGTCAAAAACTGCATACCCCCAATCATAATTTATAACGTGAGTAATTTTTTTATTATTTGATAATTCCCATAGTAATACATGTTTATCATAAATTATAGGATTATCGTTTTCGTATATATAGAACTTTACATATTTTTGTATATCAAAAGATATTGGATATTTTGCATATAATAAAATATCTATATTAATAGATTTTAGTGATGTCAATAAATTTTCTAATTCTTGTATTTTATTTTCATCATCACAATAAGATAGTATAATGATAATTTCTTTATCCATTATTTACAATAATAAAAAATCTCCATGTGTATAATATAACACATGGAGATTTAAAAATAAACATTACTTTTTAATCGTATCTATGTAAAATTTCAGTAATCAAAGGGTTTCTAACAATATCCTTTGGATTCTTGAATTCATATACACCGATATTTGGAAGTCCTTCCATTCTCTTTTTTGCATCGTACAAACCAGAATGTTCGATATTTTTGAATTTATCCGATTGTTCTAAGTCACCTGAAATAAAGAATTTAGAGTTAAAACCAATCCTTGTCAATAACAACTTCATTTGACCAATGGTGGAGTTCTGAGCCTCTTCAAATATCAAGATTGAATTATCTACGTTCCAACCACGCATGTATGCAAGAGCGGCAACTTCAATGAACTCTTCATTTTTTAATCTTTCCCTTGCTTGTTTACCTATAATCTTGTTTAATAGATAATAGGATGGAAAGATATAAGGGTCGAGTTTTTGTTCTAAGTCACCAGGTAGACTACCCAATTTCTCTTCTGCTTCTACTGCTGGTCTAACAATGATAATTTTCTCGTATTTGTTTTTATCATCATGAAGTAAGTCTATCGCTTTTTTCATTGCAATATATGACTTACCAACCCCCGCTGGACCAATACAAATTGTTATTTCATTTTCACCCAATATATCCCAATATTCTTTTTGGGAGTTTGTTAAAAATTTCTCTTTTGGTTTTTTTATTATTTCTCTAATTCTTTCTTTATTTGGTGTTCTTTTTTCCTCTTCCTCTGTTACTACTCTAGTTTTTGTTCTCAAGAAATAAAAAATTTATTATAACTTATTATATTATAAATACTACATACCTGTGCTTCCAAACCCCCCTGTACCTCTATCTGTTTCAGATAATTCTTGTACTTCGTTAAATTTGACTTGAGGATATGGTATAATTATAATTTGTGCGACTCTTTCCCCCAATTGATACGATTTACTGTAATAACCTTTAGTCTTTTTGATTGTTGCTTGAATTTCACCCCTATACCCACTATCAATTACACCAACAGAATTTGATAGTATCAAATCATATTTTCTTATTGAAGACCTTGGAAAAACTAATCCAACATATCCTCTTGGTATTTCCATAGCAATACCAATTCCATAAGTTATGTCATCGTCTGTTTCTGATATAATTTCAGTTGCAGTTAAATCCATACCAGCATCACCATCTTTCGAATATGAAGGGATTACAGCGTCTTTATGGAGTTTTTTGATGTTGACATTGAGAACCGATACTACATCATTTTTAGGGTTTAATAATGTTATTATATTATTTAACTCATTTATAAATGACATATCATTTTCATCGTCATTTATTGTTTGTTCCATTTCTTTGAGCCTATTTAACAACTCTTCTATATTATCACTCATTATTCGAAATTGTTTTTGTTTTTAACCAATTATCTAGCTTTTTGATTCTTTCTTTTAGTTCATCGTCTTGTGGTCTAAGGCAACATTCGATGAATACATCAGTAATTCGTTGAAGTTCTGCAAATGTTACTTTAACACCAATATGATTTACATAATCCAAAGCCAATTTGGATTGTGATTGTCTAAGTATTTGAATATCCCTATTGTAGAATTCCATTTTTATGATTTGTAGTATTGTGGAGTGTTTTTTGGGTCAATAATACATTCTACAGGCAACTTAATGATTGAAATACTTTCAGAAGACCTAATATCTTCTGCTCTGTATTTTGCGGCAATGATAGCTACTTCTTCAACTGTCTCGGCCTCAATAACATATTTAACTTTTTGAAGCCTTGGATTCCCATTTCTGTCCATTTGTTCTGTCTCGTACCCGATTGTTACTAAATAATGCATGGTTTACTTGTTTATGATTGTTTTGAAAAATTGAACTCTGTCTTTGCAAACGTTTTTTAAAGAATATTTGTCTTTTACTGTTTCATATAATCGATTTCCCATATCTTCAATCATTGAAGGATTTTCAATCAATTTTTTCATGTGTTGAGCCCATTGTTTATGATTTTTCTTAGTCGAAACCAACAACGAGTTACCCTTGTTATTAAATATACCATTTTCTATCGAATTTACCAAATCCAAGGTATAAGGATTTGTTTCACTGGCAATAATTGCTTTTTTGTGAAAACCCGCTTCAATTACTTTTAATTGAGATTTATTTGCATTAAATACTGATTCTACTAAAGGAGCCAATGAAACATCAAAATAATTATAGTTTGATGCGTATGAATTTATATTCTTTGTCCATCTTCTAACATAAGGTTTGTCAGTATCATTATATGGTGCTTCTACGAAGTTGAACAAGAATGTTTTGTAATTATGGTCCAATACACGGTATTTATCCGTGAAAATACTTTCATATTTAAACCATACAGTTTCATGTGGTTGTATCGGTCTTTGTACTTGTTCTCCAGTTTCTTTTTTTATTTCTGTTACAGTACCTCTTAAATCAAATCCACATAGTACAAATTGTACTTTATCTTTATAAGAAGCATGTACACTTGATATTCCTTGTTCTAATAATTCAATATCATGAAGATGACTACTACCACCTAACCATCCAAATCTTACTTTGTCTGATTCGATTTTATTCATTTTGAACTGTTCTTCATCTTCATTTACCGCATTTGGAAAAATTGAAACATTTTTCAACCCCAATCTATCTTTTAATGTTTTTGCAAATATAGGAGTGGTTGTGGTAACATAATCCGCTAATTTTAATAATTCTACTTTCTTTTCAGGGATTTTATTTATGATAACTTGATAATACATTGGATGCCTTTGGTCCACATACCACAAGTCATCAATATCCATGACAACTTTAATTCCCTTGGATTTTAACCAATTAATCCTCAATATATTAATCTCATGAGGTAGTTTATGTATAAATGTATGAAAACATACAACATCATAATTTTCGAATACTTTGTTTTCATTTGGTACATCATACATGATATCAACATGAACATCATCAGAAAAATTATCTCCGATAAATTTAAATGGGTCTAAGATTCTGAATTTACCCACACCATGAGTGTCAGAAGGAATCGCTAATACTTTTATTTTAGACATTAATTATAATATTATGTCTAAATAATAATGAAATATTTTTAAAAAATAAATTATTTAGCTTTATTTACACCTGTAATTTTTCCTTTAAAAATGGAATCACCAACTTTTAATACCAAATTCTCATTTATTGTTGCAGTTTGTTGAGCAGTCAATATTTGATTTAATTTTTCATCAAGTACTTTTCTGATTGTATTTTCTATCAATACACTCAATGAATTCATATCGATATTATTTTGAATGACGGTAGGTTTACTTTCTATTGTTTTTTTAGATAAACCTTCTCTTTCCATTAATTTTTTTGCCCCTTTAATAAAATCCATATCGATACTATCATTTAATGATATTTGTGGAATTGGATTTTCAATCATAGCTTTTTTAATTACATCGGGTAACTTGGAACTATTTATTTTATCGACATTCAATTGTGGGGTAGGTTTTTTAGTGGTTGTTTGTGGTAATTGGTGGGACATAACTTCCTCAGGGTCAGACCTTAATATATTTTCATTAACGTTTCCTTTTGAAAAATCACCAGTTTCAACCTTTGACATGACTTTTTTTGCCTGTACTAATTTTGACATCAAATCATTTGGTGATATTGTTCCGTTTCCTTGTTGCATAATTTTTTTATTATATTATAAATATTATCTATAAAACATTAAAGTTTTAATTCGTTTAGCCGATTCATTTATAGGAATTATACTAACTTTTATATTATTCTTTTGTAACAATTTTGATAATTCATTTTTTGAATCTATTTCGAATCTTTTTCTAGTACCTTCTCCAGGATTTATATTTTTGTTAAGTAACTTTTGTGAGTCAACCCATTCTTTTTCTTTTAACTTATATAATTCTTTTGAGAATAGTTCGAAATCTTGTTGAGATAAGATTTTACCTTCATCGGTATCTTTTATATTTGTTTGTAATTTTTTATATATATCCTCAACATAATTAGTCGTTGGGGAAATTGATGGTTTAGATTTAGGTAATGGTACATCTGAAACAACTTCAGGTTTTTCAGGTAATTTTAATGGTTCTGGTTTTTTTGTAGGTATAGGTTTTACGGTTGGGGTTGTTGGTTTTTCAGTCGGTTTTATTTCTGTGGTTTTATCCCATTTTATTGTGGAATATGTTCTCACCATAGGACCATTACTACTTTCATCACCATCCTTATATTGACCATCATTTCTTTTTTCGAATGTTTCATCAGACAATATCCTAATCGAACTCATTCTATCAATACGAAACGTTCTCCAATGTGTCTTGTTGTAACCTCTTAGTGTGGTTGAGGGTGGTCCTATATATGCTCTAACAATTTCATTACCTCTTTTACTCAATCCATACGCAACGACCTCTGCTCTAATTCTGACCCCATTCAATACTCTATCTTTTGGTGGTTTTTGAGGTCCACTATAATAGAAAGTTATTGGATTTCTATTATTCATAGCATTAATAATAGTCCTTACTTTCTGACTATTATATTTTTGCTCATTAATTAATAAATTATAGTATTTTATAAAGTTCATTAAAAATCAGGGTACCTTTTATTCTCACCATATTTATTTCTTGTAATAGATTCGATTCTCACATTTATATCAGTTTTACTACCTACACTCCCACCATTTTCACCTTTACCTTTTTCATCTCCATCAGATAATGCGTTTTTATTTGTTGACCCATATCCATTATTTTCAGAATAAAGATTCTTTGTAACATTCTCAATTCTGTTTTGAATATCTACACTTGAACCTACACTTCCACCATTTTCACCTTTACCTTTTTCATCTCCGTCAGATAATGCATTCCTATTGGTTGAACTATAACCATTCAAACCATTATATCCATTTCTAGATAAAAGTTCATTTCTATATTGTTCCGCCAATTTTTCTAATTGTGTTGCCATATTAGTGATTTATTAATTTTTTTATTTTATTTATTTCTTCGAACAATCCAAGTGACGTAATAGGACTTATACTTGATTTATCCGAATTCGATTTTACTAAATTAACTGGTACTTTAAAACTAAATCTTTTTTTATGTTTTTTTAGATGACTGTTTTTTCTTTCACCTGTCATTTGTGCAATTTCATCCGATTGTTTTTTAGATTTTTTTCTACTTTTTATCAAATCTCTTTCTCCATCTAAATGTGTTTCACCCCACTTTAACATCTCATGTCCACCAGCTAAATTATATTTTAATACATCCACATTTTTATCTATCTTGGATAAATCATGTATTATTCTTTTTAATTGACCATATTTGACAGTCTTATCTTTAATTAGTGTTTTTGCTCTTTCAAGACCATCTACATGTTTTCCATTTAACAAATTAATTTGTTTAATTATAGAATCTAAAATATGTTTAGGTATATCAAATACCCTATCTTTCAAGTCCTTATTCATACGATTTTAAATATTCTATAATATCCTCCACAGTCAGATTATTATTCTCTAAGGTATCTTTTAAGGATTTTATTTGTCTTTTGATTATCGGATTAACTTCTTTTAATTCATGAGTTTTATTATTTACGAATTCATTATCATTAGTCTTTTTAGATAAAACACTTTCAATAAATTCTTCTATATAATTTTTATCTTTTTCAACCAATCTTACTTTATCATCTTTTAACTTTTCATCATACCCCAATTTTTCTAATCTTTCTTCTGCTTCATCATCGGATAAATCTAATTCATCTTTGAAAAATTTTTCAGCCTCGTCATATGATTTATCATCACCTAAAGTTTCGTCATATCCTAAAGCATCACTCATATCAATTTCATCAATTTGAGTTTCTATTAAATTTTTAAGTTGTTCTCTATTTTCCGCCCAATATCTTAAAGATGTATGTGTACCATGTACACCGTGAGTACCCATAGAAGAGTATGCCGATTTGACAACTTCATCAGTTGTATTATTTTGTGTAATACCTTTTGAACGATAATTTGATGGTAATTTTGAAGTCATGACATTTCCATCCTTATCAACAAATTCATCCAATTCTTCATCTTTAGACTCTTGATTTTTATCCAATATTTTTTCATCATTTTCTTCATCAACCTTTTCAGGTATTTTCTCAAAATCAGTGTCATCAGAAAATTCTTTCGCCCATTTTGCCCATTTTTTTCCTTTTTTACCTCCTTTTCCAGCTTGAGCATAAAAATATCTCTGTTGTGCTTTTGATGCAAATTTTTCCTCGATGACTTGTTTTATAAAATTATTCATCAATTCGTTTTTTATATAAATATCAAATGTTATGAAAGATATTTATTAATACATGAATAGTCAAAATATTTTAAGATATTGGGGTCAAAGACTGAAAGTAAGATTAGATTCTTCTGAATTTTACGATTATGAATTAGGTACATCAGAAATTGATTTTGATACCGATGTTTTAGATTTCGATAATCTTATTACTTACACAGGATTAACAATCGATTCGTCTTGTTTAGACGTTACATTAGATGATATTAAACCATGGTCTATAGAAATTAATTCACAATATACTGGAAATACATGTGATTTTAATGTCAGAAAAAGAACCGAATATGGTTGGACATTAGATTTTGTGTTTAATAAGGAAAGTTTACCATGGACGAGTGGAAGTACATTTTATTATTGGGGAATTGAAAATGAAACAAATGAAAGAAATTATTTGGACAACAATCTCTCCTTTAGTTTTACAAATGATGGTAGAATAAAATGGGAATCATATCATATTTCAGGGTATTGTCACACAACATCGGGATTTACTGAAGTTAATTACATTGCGTCTGGTCAAACCAATGTTTTATGTACAGGTGGTACATCTAATGATTTTAATATAACAATCGTATTCAAAAGAAACAATTATTTGACAGATTGTGACATTCTTAATCGTGGTGGTTCAAATGATTATGTAACGGGTTGGACAGTTACAAATCCTATAGATGTAATTTCGGGTGCAACCGAAGATTATACCATAGTTGAAACGTTAAATAAAAATTGGTTATCTGAAAGAGATTATAGACTCGGAACCTTGAAAATATACCTTAATGGTAGACTAATATATAAATTAAAAGATTGGGAAGAAGTTGTCCCGTCCATTAGAAGTTCTGATAATAATATTGTTCAAATATGGGGTGGTGGTACTTCAGGTTCAACAAACATACATACGGGTACAACAGAATTTAATTTAAAACAAGTAAAGTATTTTGAAGAACCATTAGGTTATCCAAATATCAAACATCATTATATAACAGAAATTAAATCTGATTTCAACATTAATGAATGTCAAGATGAATGTGTTGATGTAGTAACACAATTTAGTGATGTCGCAATACTCACTGAACTTGAAGAGTTTTTAATGACTGAAGATAATAATATAATTTTATATTAAATATTTATGTAAATGGCAAGTAAAAAAATTACAGAATTAACGAGTGGTTCGTTATCGAATTTACCTTTGAGTGGTGTGACCACCGTTGTTTATTCTGGTACAACATTTCAACACACACTAAATCATTTAAGACAAATATTGGTTGATAGTGGTTCTCACACATTTACAGGAAGCCAAACAATAAATGGTAATTTAACAATAAGTGGTTCACTAACAGCACAACAATATATTTTAAGTTCTTCGGTTACAAATATGGTGATTGAATCAATAAGTGGTTCAACACAATTTGGTAATAGTTCAGATGATACTCACAAGTTTACAGGGTCTGTCAGTATAACAGGTTCATTGATTATTAATGGAACATCATATACCGCAGCAACATCGGGTACCTCAGGAACAAGTGGAACCTCAGGAACAAGTGGTAGTAACGGAAGTAGTGGAACATCAGGTACTAATGGTTCCTCTGGTACCAGTGGGTCGGATGGTAGTTCTGGAACAAGTGGTGATAGTTTATTTGCACAAACAGGTTCATATTGGTCAACAACAAATGATATACAAATTACAGGTTCTTTAATTGCACCAAGTATTACTGGTTCATTACAAGGAACATCAAGTTGGTCAAGAAATAGTATAACTTCTTCTTATCCATTTGCGGTGTCAGGAAGTACAATATATACACCAGGTGACCTAATGAATGAAATTAATACAAATGGTTCTCTTTTATTTGGTTATGGTGCTGGTGCATATGCACCACAAGCAAATACTTCATTATTTATTGGTCCTTATGCTGGAATAAGTGCGACAAGTGCAAGTTTTGCAACTTTTATTGGACCCTCTGCTGGTTTTCTTGCAACTAATGCATCCTTTTCAATTTGTATTGGGAATAATTCAGGTAGAGAATCACCAAACATTAATCGTTCGATTTTTATTGGTGCAAGTGCTGGTAGTATTGCAAATAACGCAAATAATTCTAATTTTATGGGTAATTATGCGGGTTATAATGCTACTAATGCGAAATTTTCAAATTTCATAGGACAAGATGCTGGTGATTCATCAACGTTTTCGAGTTATTCTAATTTTATAGGTTATAGGGCTGGATATAAATCATCAAATTCATCATATTCTACTATTATCGGATATCAGGCTGGTTATATTTCGGGTGACAGTGTAGGTACAAATAATATCATAATAGGTACTAATATTACACTTGCGAATGGAAGAAAAGATAGTATTAATTTAGGTGGTCTTATATTTGGTACGGGTTCTTATTCAACAATAACTGGTGACCCATCTTCAAATTCTGCAAATGGTAAAATTGGTATTAATCAACCATTACCAAATTATAGTTTAGATGTTAGTGGTTCTGGTAGATATACAAGTGATTTAATCGTAACAGGTTCATTGGATATTAGAGGGGTTAGTGAAACATTAACTATTGATGGTGGATTTAGTGGTAAAACTTTTGATTATACAAGTGGTTCATTGTTTTATTTGACAGGATTGACAGGGAATGGAACATGGAATGTAAATAATATACCAACATCAAGTAATAAAGCTTTGACAGTGACCTTTATAGTTAATCAAGGTGTCACACCATATAGTGCATCGGCATATCAATTCAATTCAAGTAATGTAACAGTGAAATGGGTAGATTCGGTTGTACCTACAGGTAGTGCAAATAAATCAGACATAATTGGACTTACAGCATTTAGAGTTGGTTCGACTTGGGATGTTTATGGTTCATTATCATCATTTGGTTCATAATTATGATTAACAGAATATCATCACATAGAGGTAGTAGTGATAGATTTGGTAGAAGAAGGAACAATCTACCAACACCAACACCAACGCCAACACCAACACCGACAGCAACACCAACACCAACACCTCCTCCACCAGTAGCTGCCGACCCAACATTGGAAATTTGGTATGATTTTTCTGATAATTCAACGATTACTCTTGGTACAGGAACTGATATTAACTCTGTCAATGACAAGTCAACAGGTACAGTCAAACCAGCAAACTCAACGGGTGGTAAGAGACCAAAACAAGTTACAAGTTTTCAAAATAGTAAAGACGTTGCATATTTTGATGGGGATAATGACCTATTCACAATTAACCCAATTACAAACTTCCAATCAATAAGTGGTGCAACTATGATACTTGTTGGTAGATTTAATAATACATCAGCAACAAATACGATGACTCAATTGGGTACTGTTAGTGCCCAAAGAAATGCTAATTGGTTATCAATTAGGGGTGGGGATTATCAAATTGGTATGGGTCAAGGTTTGGGAAAAACAAGTGGTATTACAATAACATCAGTGTTTCATGTATTTACCGCAGTATTTGATGGTACACAAACAGGAAATAGTAATAGACTGAAATTCAGAATTGATGGTGTTGATAGAACATTGACATTCTCACAAAACGTAAGTGGAACAACAAGTTCAGATACTTCTGTATTCTACATTGGTGAAACCGCAGATTCGACAGAAGATTTAGATGGTTATATTGGTGAATTATTACTTTACACAAAGGCACTAACAAATACAGAAATAACAAATACAGAATCATATCTAAAAAATAAATGGGGAACACCATAATAGTGTCCCCCATAAAATTATTCTACAATAAAAATTGTATCTTTTCTAACCAAAGGTTTTCTGTTTTCTAAACTTCTTATTTTATTTTCATGTACATCAAGTTTGTTTTCTAAATGTATCACATTCAATTTAAATAAAGAATCAGAAACCTTTAAATCTTGGTTTTGTTTCATAATGATACTATCATTTTTCAAATGTTCATGGATAATATCCGCTTTTGACATATCAAATGATTGTAATAACATGTAAACGACAAACCCCAATAATAGTAATGACGCAACTGCCATTACTGCAAACTCATTGTTTTTCATCGTCACCTGTAATTTTTTTAATTGATGTTGCCATTGCACCAAAAAGAACTGATACAAATGCAATTAATAACTCTCTGTTAGATTGTGGCATTTCTTTTTCCATCAACATGAAGAAAATACCAATTGCGATTGCCATAACAAGCAATGAACCGATAAAACTAAAAATTCTTGAATTTCCCATAGTTGTACTTATTTTTTTGTCATTAATAAATATCATATATACAAACACAAATGAAATGATTTGATATTTATTTTTATAAATTTAATAATGTCAAATTATATAAAATCTGGAACTACCACAAATTTAACATCAGCAATAAGAAAAAATTTTAGGGTTGGTGTTAGTGGTGTTGCAGATTATGGACCAACAAATATTACTCAATTTTATAAAGGTATAACACCACCTATTGGTGGATATACAATTTATGTAGGTAAAGAGACACAAGGTCCAAGTATTCATGTTGCTTATGATGATGCACAATGTATATTTTTTCTAAAATCGTTTGGTTCAACAGGAACAACAATTTCGGATGTTTTAACATGGGCGGATAATCAACAAAATATATGGGTAACATCATCGGATTTAACAATATTAGATATAATTAATGTTACACCTACACCTACTTCAACACCTACACCTACACCTACTTCAACACCTACACCTACACCTACTTCAACACCTACACCTACACCTACTTCAACACCTACACCTACTTCAACACCTACACCTACACCTACTTCAACACCTACACCTACTTCAACACCTACAGGTGTCACCTTTTCTCAAACATTTACTAATGGTGTTTCGGCTGGTACCACTATAGAGAATGCTTGGACAACATTCAGAAGTCAATTAACAGGAACTTATACACAATTTGTATGGTCAAGTACAAATGGTAGTAGTATTACTGTAACACATGCAAGTAACGTACAAACATTGGCAAATGCACTTAGGACAGGTACAACAGGTACAAATATATCTGTTGTTATAGGTTCAAATACTTGGAGAGTAGCACAAAATTGTAGTGTTACATCACCAACACCATCAAATGCTATTGAGTTTACTAATGATGGTTTGTGTAGTTGTGGTGGTGCTGGTAGATATACTATGAGACCATTCATAAGAAATCAAAACTGGGGTGGAACAAATCAGTCAACATGTAATGCTCCCACACAAACGATAACAATAACATTCTCGTAATATGTATTATATAATAGATTTAACACAAGACCCACCATCAATTATTCCAAATTTACAATTCAGTAATGAAATTGATGCCATATATTGGATAAATAATAATGGAAATGCGACAATGTATACAATAATGTCATCATTATGAAAAAAACTATATTTATAGAATATGGAATTTTTTATTAGACAGGGTGCAAGTGACCCAATATTAAAACTTAGAATGATTGATGATGGTAAAAATGATAAATCATCAATAAATGATTTGTTAGAAAATAGTGTAATAACGTTTGATATGTTTGAAATACAAACTGAAACTCCAGTTTTATTAAATGAATCCTGTAATATAACAACAAGAATTAAAAAGTTTCAAAATACTACTGACGAGTATTATATTACATACAGATTTTCAGAAACACAAACATTAGAAAAAGGTCGTTTTGAGGGTCGTGTTACGATACAATTTTTAGATACAGACCAAAATCCAACAACAAAACTAATATTACCCATTAGAGAAAAATTATTTATAAACATTATATAAAGTTTATTTAATTAAAAATAATTACTATAATTTATTGATGTTTAATTATCCGAATCATTTTATATATCCAGAAAATGAAACAATATGGTTTAACGACCATATAGAAAAATGGAATACATTTTTTCCATTTATGAAAGAAAAACCAAATGTGTGTTTAGAAATTGGTGCATATCATGGTGCATCATCCGTATATATTGCCGAAAACTTTTGTAAACATGATAATTCTCATTTATATATTATGGATATAAATGAATCAGAACATTTAAAAATCAATATTTCACCATATAATAATATTACATTTATAAAAGGAGAGTCGAGAGATTTATTTAAACATTTTGAACATAATGGTATTAATAAAGAATTTTTAGATTTTGTGTATATAGATGGTAGTCACATGTCTTGTCATGTTATAGAAGATGCGATAAATTCTTTTTATTGTTTAAAAAACGGTGGGATAATAATTTTTGATGACTATCTTGGTGGTTTAGAACAAGAACCACATTTACAAGTGAAATTGGGTGTTGATGCCTTTATGTCGGCATTTCATAAACATTTAATTTTGTTTATGAATGATTATCAAATAGGTTTCATAAAAAAATGGAACTTTACGAATGATGATTTAGAAAAAAATTTCTATAAAAATTTTTGATTAACAGTGTTTTTTCATATATTAAAAATATACTAAGACAAATTACGAGTTCCGATTCGTAAACTAATGTGTCACCTTAAATTTTTATATGAAAGAACAAATTTCAAAAGAAATCATTGAAAAATTTCTTAATGGGGAAGATGAAGAGAAATATATTGTAGGTATCGAATATGACTACAAAACAAATTTAATTTACAAAATCATTCAAGACCCTGAAAAGGGTAAAACCATAAAACCCGACACTTTCACTGCATTCTTATGGGTCTCTGACTTGAATGGTTTAGGTTTCTATGATAATAATAAAACTCTTCAAAAGAAAAAAATTGCGGAGTACGGAATTATAATAGAAAAATTAGAAACTTATGGTAATGATAGGTTAGAAAATGGTATGAAATACCTAATAAAATCTATCAAAGGTTATACATATTTGATAAACTTCTTTAGGGAAGGGAAAGTAGATATTTGGAATGATAAGTTCAAAAAATATTTTACCATACTATCACCTGTCGAACAATATTTGGTACAAAAGAAAAAGAGATTATTCAAGGGATTAGATGATTATTCAGAGGTTCATCGGTTGGTATTTGACATCGAGACGACTGGATTAGACCCAAATACCAATAATATTATCCTCATTGGTATTAAAGATAATAGAGGTTTTAGAAAAACTATTCCCGCGTTTGGTGAAGATGGTGAAAAAAAATGTATTGAAGAATTTTTTAATTCAATTAGGTTGTTGAAACCAACAATTATAGGTGGGTATAACTCTGCGTCATTCGACTTCCCTTTTATTTTAAAAAGAGCGGAGATTTTAGGGGTTGATGTTAAATCTTTAACTAGTCTCTATGGTGATAAACCAATAAAAGAAAAAGAGGGTGTTTTGAAATTAGCAAATGAAATTGAGCCATACACCCAACATATAATGTTTGCTTTTAATATTATAGATATTGCACATGCGGTAAGAAGAGCCCAAGCAATTAACTCTGAAATCAAATCTTGGGGGTTAAAATACATCACAAAGTATTTGGAAAAAGAAAAACCAAATCGTGTATATGTTGAAGGTTCTCAGATATCAAAAATATATTTGGAGAATGAAAGTTATTATGTAAATCCTAAAACAGGAAAATATAAAAAAATTGGTACTTCTGGTACTGAAA
>JACCDU010126637.1_pt1 | contig 23460 bp, 45 predicted proteins | sample 7446081 | NCBI WGS metagenome assembly JACCDU01 (sample SAMN15323447, study PRJNA562643) | freshwater metagenome | isolation source: river surface water | place: USA:Blue River Watershed | collected 2017-08-17
CCTTGAAGTGGTCATCCGTGACGCACCAGGCCTGAGTCAGTCGGTCCTTATTAACATACTGCTGCGAGGCATAGCCAGCAAGCTCAACGCAATGCCTCATGCTCTTAGCAGGGTATTCAAACTTGGTAATGAACTCACCGTCATGGGTGAAGATCATAAAAATAAGCCAGTATTTCATTATGCAACCTCATATTTAATTACGTCATCGCTGACAAGAAGATCGTGAACGTGCTGCGCATGCTTGCATTTACCGCGCATCGATCCGGCTACGCAGTTGCATGAGAACCCGAGATTGGTCATCTCGACTTTATACTTCTCCCCAGTACGCGAGGACTCAATCGTCCAAACTAGGCCGACCAGATGATGGTCAGAGAAGTTGATATCGGGGAAGGATTGAATACGCATTAAGCGTTAGCCTGCTCATCGAGGCTAAGAAGAACGCCGAGACCGAAGATGGCCAGACCTGCGAATCCCTGAATGAAGAAGCGAGTAAGACTGACATCTTCCGGAACGCACATGGTGAGCAAACCGACGATCATAGCAACATACTTAAACATTTCTCTTTCCTTTCACTCTATATCTTCTTATAGGTTATTTTCAGAAAAAAGGCAACTGTTAAAGTTACATCGCTGCAACTTTATTCATGATAGCCAGGACCTCATCTGCAGAGCGCCAGCCGATAATATCTTCGTTATCACGCAGCTTAACCCAGTTACCATCAGCATCCCAAGCAGCGACCTCAACCGTCGCAAACCCAGTATCAGTACTACCGCTAGAATACAGACCGTCACCCATAGCTAGAGAGACTGTATAGCCGTTAGAGAACTTCATCGAGAAGTTACCCTTGGTACGTCCTATAAATTGATCAACAGAAACCTTAATCATCTTACATCTCCACCATGCGTTCATATTCAGCGCGATCAGCCTGCTCTTCGAGCCACTCTTCGTAGCCTTCCCATAGCGTTTCATCAAGTTCGAGTACGTCCATTTCCGTTCTCCTCATCTTATATCTTCTTATAGATACTTTTTGAGAAAAAGGCAACTCTTTTAATCAAAAAAAAGGGCCCGAAGGCCCTAATTTTATGGAAGATCGAAACCAACCTGTCGTTCTATCTCTTCGATAGGAACTGTTCTGACAGTAGCCTTATCGATGTTATCGACATAGTAGACAGCTACGTTACCAGATGCAAAGTATGCGATCTTATAGAGTGCTACAGGTACAGGTACTTTGTTCTTACCAATTGTCTTAGCAGGCCATTGATATACGGCACCGGTAATGACATATGTAAATGGTACAGAACGGACACGATCTTCAAGCATACGCCATGCAACACGGTTAACGGATGGCAGCTGCGGTGTCATGTTAGTCATGAGGAAGGTTTCTGACATCTGCTTATCTGAGTTTGAATCAGCAGCAGGAGTCATATGACCGCGGTCGTAGCCAGTGTTAGTATAATCTTCCGGTGTCGGACCGTTTGGTACACGCTTATCAGCACGGAAGTCGTTCTTACGGACTACCTTATTGGTACGCGGTGTAGCAATCTCAGATGAGAATACAGCTCCGTTGTTCTTTACATCGAATACTGTAACGAAGAACTCACTGCAAAGCTCTACTGTGTTTGGTACTACAATCTCTTTACCACCTGGATATAGATTAGGGCAATTAGAGGCCGCATACGCTGGCGAGGTTACTGCAAATAGTAGTAGGAATGACGCAATTAACTTTTTCATTATAGCTCCAGATAATAGAGATTGAACATTCTATTATTTAGCCATATGATATTTCTTGCAGCGATCCTGAGCCTTATCGATCCAGTCGTTGACATGCTCAACGAAGATCTGAGGAACGTTCTCTTCTTCTACAGCGATAGCAACAACCAGAGTAGGATGATGAATACCGGTCATCTCCCAGAACATGTACGAGTACATAGCGCACTGCATAAAGTAATTCTCGATCCAGTCCTTACGCTTATTCTTAAGCGAAGTCTTGAAGTCGATTACTGCAGGTTTATTCTGGTAGTCTGCGATCAAGTCAACTGAACCAGCTACCTTGAGCTTATGAGAGAAGAGTGAACCTTCCGAAACGCGAATGTTATCTACGTTATTGCGGAGCCAAGGTTCAAGCTGCTTGAAGAGATGTACGTCGATAGGACGCTCATCACGCAGATCAAACTCTTGGTTAAGGATAACCTTTTCACAGAGAAGGTGAGTAGCAGTACCGCGAGTTGCAGCGCGCTTAGTAATCTCAGCAGCTTGTGCCTCGCCAACGCGAGCTCGCCAAGCGTAGAGGAATGACTTATCAGAAGTCTTATCTAGGACAGTCGTGACCGATGGGTACTTTTCACCTGTAGGAGTTTCATAGTGGCGAATTTCCCCATCGATACGAACGAGGGACGGGAGGTCAATTAGATCAAGTTTAAACATAATATACTGTAGTCACTTTTTAAAAATAAATCAACTGTTATTTTAGTAAAGACCTAATTGATTTTCCGCAATGATAAAGTCTCTGACGAACCCTGAGCGAACGATATCATCGATGTCAAACTCAACGGTTGTCATATCGCCCATACGATTAAAGACTTTCATCATATCAGCGAGACCACTGGTCTCCTTGTATCGATCGCTAGTGAGGTCGTCTTGCTTAGTGTCACCACATAGGATGACCCTTGAACGGTCACCGGTGCGTGTAAGCACAGTGCGTAGTTCGACGTAACGCTGATTTTGGCATTCATCGATGAGTATAATAGAGTCGTCAATGGTCGTGCCACGTAGGAACGATGTGCTGTGGAATTCAATAATGCCTTTTTGTTTGAGAATGTCGTAGGCATCATCTCTGTGATAGAGCTCAGCGCAGATGGCTTTATAGGGAGCTTCGTATACCTCAAGCTTCTGTTTCTCTGAACCGGGTAGGAAGCCGATGTCCTTGGATGATTGGGCGGTACGTATAATGACGAGTTTACGTCTACGAGAACGGCCATTTTCAATTTCTTTCAGAGCGAGGTATATGGAAATAAACGTTTTGCCGGTGCCGGCGCATCCATGAAGGAAGAGATTTTCACCTTCATTGTATGCATTAAATGTTCTAACTTGATTGTCGGTAATAGGTTGAATCTGTTTAAGATCAAAATGTAACTGCTGTATAGATGGAAACTTCATTAATCCCTTTTCTGATAGTCTCTGTTGTCTCTTAGTTAAACGCTGAGCTTTTGCCGACATTGGAGCTCCTATTGGTTAGAGTTATTCACCGGAGCATAACGAAGAATCAGGAAGCCATTTTTGCTTTAGCCTTTTTAACAGCCTCCCTAGTTTTAGATGCTTTAATACCCTTGTCCCCATATTTGTCAGCTAGAGGGGAGTTAGGGTTTGCTGCCGCGATACGCGACATCATGTCATTGAAACCTGAATCGTTTTTATGGGTTACACCGGAAATGCCGGATATGAGAACAGGTGCACAAGGCACCTGCTCAATATTGGGATCTTTGAGACGTTCTTCGCGACCAGAAAAGGACAGGAACTCGTCCCATTCTTCACCTGTTGTCTTGTCACGGAATGTATAAGTTGGCATGTAGTTATTTATCTTCAATAATCGTCGGGATCCAAAAGCTCGTCAATATTTCGGGCTTTTAGTGCGTTACGCATGCGCTTCATTTTGCGACGCTCTTTAAGTTCGTCGCGGAAGCCGCGATCGCTGTTGTAGTCTTCATCAAATTCAAAATCGCGAAACTTACGAAATTTAGACATGTTAGAAGATTCCTGGATATGCTTTCTTGATGGTTTCGGGCTTAAGTCCTTCGAATGGTAACTTCTTTTCCTTTACAGAAAGAAGAAGCTTAGCATCCTCAGGGGTGATGGATTCAAGAAGATCTATGAACATCTTCTCTCTTTTTAGAGGAAGTAGATTATTATTGCCACCCTCTAAGAACAAATAAAGCTTTTTTGCTTCAGAATAAAGCATGTTTTCAATGTTTGGATACTCGCATGGCTTGTAAGGCGGCTTACCTTCTGGAAGAGCCCACTTGGCTGCTGGGTGAAAACAGTACTGAAGAATGATACGAATAGGCTCGCAATCGTTAGCCTGCAGGCACTTAACCTGCTCTTCTTCTGGTAGCTTAGATGCGAACTCTAGAATCCATGCGATTGATTTACGCTGTGCCATATACGGTCCTTAAAATTGGTCAATGTCAGAGAGAAGGTTTCTGAGCTTATGCTCAACGAAGTAGGTAAAGAGCTTCTCTCGGCCCTTACCGGCTTGCGCATTATACGAGTCTACTACCGCCTTACGAATGTCGGTAGGAATGTAATTGAGATCGACGAGCTGCTGATTGCGCTTCCAACCACGAAGCATATTCTCGTCGCAGAAGACTTCCGGCTCGAGCGTAATCCAGAGATCGAGCTTCTTGCTGGTAAGAGGCTTTTGACGGCCTGCTAGTACAAAGCAATCATCACGCGAGAGGAAGTTAGGTACACCGTCACCGCGATCACCCTTCATGATATGCTCCTTGAGATATCGATCGGGGTTGTTCTCTTCGATCCACTTCTTACGAACCGGGTCATACTGGCGTACGTTCATATAGCCATGGAGCTGACGGAAGTCCTTATCACCGGATACGATGAGAATCTTCTCAGACGTATTACCGTACTCATGACAAAGCGTACCGATGACGTCATCCGCCTCAGCAGTCTCGATCTGAATAACACGGTAGGGGAAATAGGTCTTGAGCTCTTCGCGAATCTTATTAAGCGATTCGAATACCATGTTCCAGTCAATCTCAGACTGCTCACGGTCCTTCTTACGGTTAGCCTTGTAGTACGGGAATACCTGACGACGCCAGGAGCCGCGATCATCACATGCGATAATCATCTCACCGTAGTCATTACGGAACTTGGCGTTATATCCACGCAACGAGTTAAGTACCATATGACGAAGAAGGTCTTCTTCGATCTTAATGTTTGTATGGTTACCGATCTGAGCCATAAAGTTCGAGATCATAACCTGGTTTAAGTCAACAATAATCACTTTCAATACCTATCATTATGCAATATCAGGATCGTCTGATTCCATGATTCTTTCAGTTTGTGCTTGAGCCTCTGCCTCGTTAACGAAGAGTTGATCAGCAACGTTGTGTAAAGAATGATTCATTCTACATGTATTATATAATGCCGCGCGAAGAGACTCCACTACTAAAGCGGTTGTCTTGACACATCTATCTTCTGTTAGGTCAAACCCTTCTGCATAGCAGCGGCTAAAGACAAACGATAATGTGTCATCGATCAGCATTTCAATCTGTTCACGGCGCGCCATTTCAACATTCTCGAGGATTTCATCGATGGTGTTGGCAGGCGAACCTTTTTTAGTCTTAGGAAATACTATAACGTTATTCACTTAATGACCCTTAGAATAATGGTATCAGTATTTATACGTCCATTAGGCTTGGTCTCATTGGTCTTAAGGTCGGTAAGAATCGATCGCAGTGCAACCTTACCAGCACTCAGCAGCTGCTGAATAGTCACTTCGGGCTTACGCACCGACTTGGTAAGCGACTTCTCGATATCAAAACCAGTAAGAGTCGTACCCTTCACCTGAATACCATTCGGCCCAGAAGCATCGAAACGGGTAAGCTTCTTGTACTTCGTATTGTACGTCCATAGTTGGTTACATCCTATAATTTCTGCAGGGTTAACAGACACAATCTTAAGCTGAGGAAATTCCTTCTGGTACTTCAGCTTAGAAACCTGATCGACGGCCGACTTGACCTTCTTCTCACGCGGCTTACGAACCTTAGCAGCCTTCTTGTTACCGCAGTAGCGGTCGCAGTCAGCTATGAATGCTTCCCAGTACTTCTTCTGCTCAGCACGCTTCTTCTTCTCAGCGCGAGTATCGAACTCATCTTCTTCGAAGTCAGGAAGCCACTTGGCATAGAAGTCACGGATAGCATTAGCAGCCTGAACCGAAGCTTCCTTGCCCTTGAGCCATTCATAGATGTTAAGGTTAGGATCGGTATCGATTGCTTCTTCACAATCCGTGATAAGCTGCTTGATCTTGAACTGAGTACGTTCTTGAATCGTAGGCTGAGTCTTATCTTCGTAAGTCGGCTTGACTTCTTCCTTGATCAGCTTACCTTCAGTAATATAGCCGTCAATCGAAGCGCGCAGACGCTCGACAACGTTCTCTTCAAGCGTATTACCGTTCATGATGATACGCGCGATCGCGCAAGACGTCTTAGTAATCTTGTACTTGGGAAGACGACGCACAGCAGCCATATCACTCTTAGAGTAATTATTGCGCTTCATGTACTCAAAGATCCAGTCACGCACTTCGTCCTGGTCGAACATATAGTTGTACCAGTTCAGCGCATCGCCGAATCCCTTGACGGTGATATCGATAGGTTCAGGGCCGTAGTGCTTATCATCGATAAGCTTCATAACAGACCGCGGCTTGCGGACCTTAACGACCTTGACCTTCGTAGAAATCTTTCTCAAACCAGCTCGTGCCATTACTTTTTCCTCAGTTGATATCTTCTTATAATCTCTTTTTGAGAAAAAGGCAACTGTTTATTTCCACATGATCTTGCGAATGTACTTCGCAATCATATGCATAATGGCCTGATGGCAGTCTTCAGCAGCTTCGTATTCAGGGCAATCAACGTGAAGGTTGATGCCGTGGAAGTAATCATCAGTAAGCTCTTTCGATTTACCTCCATCAAATCCTGTAAGCGAGATAACAGTCATCTTAGCTTCAATAGCAGCCTCAATTGCTCTTACGACGTTAGGAGAATTGCCAGAGCTACTAATGGTAATGAGAATATCTCCAGGATTCCCGAGGCGCTCAATCTGGTAAGAGTATACTTCATCATATGATATGTCATTGGATATAGCCGTCATTAGAGGGATATTAGCAGCGAGTGAATGTACTCGTACTTTAAGAAACTTTCCTTCTTCCGGAATAAGCTGTGAACTTCCTTTAGTATAGTCACACGCCCAGTGCTGTGCTATAGCAGCTGATGCACCGTTACCTATAGTGTAGATGTTCTTACGTTCTTTGATCGCTTTGATGATTGTATCAGCAGCCCACTGCAGCTTATCTAGATTGATCGAAAGCAATCCTCGATCGATTGCAGCGGTATGAAGGTGATACGTCAGCTCAATATTATCCTTAGTCTCGATAGACAACTCTAGCTCCTTCCTGAGCAATCTTTACATCTAGACAAACACGATCCGAGAATGTCTCTCTTAGTTTGTCTTTATCGTTAGTAAGAGCTAGCATATAACCGCCCCCACCAGCACCTAGTAGCTTAGCACCTAATGCGCCAGATTGCAAGCACTTTTCGTACATTTCATCGATTACATCAGTGGTTATACCATCACTCATCTGCTTTTTAAGAGCCCACGATGAGTTAAGGAGCTGACCATACTGAAATACTTCAGGGGTATAAGATGAATAGAGATCAGCGAGTAGAGATAATTCTCTTATAGTAAACTGCTTTGCATTGAAGTTAATGTTATCGAGGATCTCAGCTGCATGTCGTTGAATGTTAGTAGGAATGAGAAGCATTGAGTTGTGAATAGCACAGGGGGCCATCTTGGTAACCCATACTTGATCTTCCTTACCGTATTTGATATAATTCATACCGCCCATAGCAGCAGCATATTGATCTTGCTTGCCAATATGCCAGCCGCACATATCTATTTCGATATGACAGGCCGTTTCAGCAATCTGAAAGGGATTATATTCTAGTTCTTTATATTCAGCGAGTGCGGCGACTAAGGCACAGGTAAAGGATGACGAGCCGCCAAGACCTGTACCCATGGTAGGAATATCAGCAAAGGAAGTGATTTCGATATTGCTATGAATATCAAAGTACTGTAGAGCATTACGTACGATATCATTCTTAATATCGTTAACGTCTGTTACAAGCTCTTGCTTCATGTATGAGATTTTGATATGATTATGAGGTGTATGATTAACAGTCACATACACATATTTGTCAATAGCTGTAGAGATAGTGGAGCCACCCCACTCTCTATAATGGTCAGGTATATCGGACCCGCCGCCGAAGAACGAGACACGCATAGGTGCCTTAGCTAGAATCATTGTGTGTTCCTCATCTTACACTTCTTGTACCATTCCCAGGCAGATGTAACGATCTTTTCCAGGTCAGTATGCTTATACTCAAATCCTGTCATATCGGTGAAGCGGGTATTATCGGCGCATAGATGGGCTGGGTCCCCGGGACGCTTCGGTCCGTATTCCCATTCAAACTCTTCACCGGTATAGGCTCTAAATGCGTCAACAATTTCTTTGTTAGTGAAGCCTTCACCTGATCCCAGGTTGAACGTATATACGCCTTTCTTCTCTTCCAGAAAGTTTGATGCATGTAAATGTGCCCTGCAAATGTCGAGTACGTGTACGTAATCACGTACGCATGTTCCATCTCTTGTTGGATATGAATCGCCGTTAATAACAAACGGCTTCTTATTATAGATAGCAGAGCAAATCTTAGGAAGAATATGATCCGAATCTAAATGATCACCAGCATCGTTATAAGCACCAGCCACATTAAAGTAACGGAAGATAACACTATCAATACCAGCGCGGTAGCAGATATCATCAATAGCCTGCTCACACATAAGCTTGGAATGGCCATATGGATTACAAGGGAACTTCTCTTGATTCTCTGTGCAAAACGATCCACGATCACCATATACAGCAGCTGTAGATGAGAAGATAAACTTACCTTGCCAGCCGGCTTGATGGAGATTACCTAGAAACTTGGCAGTCTCGCCTAGGTTATTCCAATAGTATAGAGCAGGATTAGTAACAGAATCAGCAATAGCTGCTGAGGCTGCGAAGTGAAATATATGTGTAATGTTATGCTTTATAACATAATCAGTTACAATTTTATTAGATACTTCTAGAGCAACAGAATGATCAACAACTAGATCAGAGTATGTACGTTCGCCGTTATCAACTCCAATAGAGAAAATTCCAAGCTCCTTGAGCATCGTTACCATTACTGATCCGATGTAGCCCCTGTGACCTGTTACCATTACTCTCATATCGGGAGTCTCCCGTCGAAGTCGAACCAGTGTTCGTCGTTGAACGCTTTATCGTCGATCCAGATATCGTATGAAGGTTTGCCGAGTCTAACTTCATGGTATTTGCATCCCCATTCGTCAAGTTGCTGCTTGGTTAGTTCTGTCCAATCAATCCCTGAACCTGAGCCACGTGCTGTCCAGTAGATGATAGTATTACCACCATCATACAGCTCATTGACCTTTGCGATACGATCTTGATATGGTAAGGAGTTAGGATAATCCCATTTGCCTTGAACATTTCTGCGTGTAAGGCAAATGGTGTTATCGATGTCTATGATATAGATCATGGCTTGTACTCAAAGAACCCTGCGTTAGCCTTTGGTAGAGCGCGTGGCTCATCGAGAAGCGAGATCAAGAACTGTTCCCACTGGAACGAACGAAGCTGCCAGTTATAGAAGACGTTAGCATAAGACTTCTGCGACATCAGACGCGACTGCACACCTTCGTTGAAGATTGATTCAATAGAGGCATCAAGAGCAGCGTAGAAGTGCGAAGCGTGCTTGTTAGGATCTTCGTGCCACTGATACATGTTAGTCCAGTTAGCAGCTGTTTCGTAAAGGGCTGCGAAGTTAGGATGTACGCAGAGCAACCCAGCAGACATAGCTTCCATCAAGCAGATGCAAGATGTTTCAGGCCAGATCGACGGATAGGCAAAGATATGAGTATCTCTAAGACGCTCACGCAGCTCTTCGTTAGGTACAGTACCGTGATAGTTAATCTTAGGGTCAGCTTCACATGCATCAAAGAGAGGCTGGAACTGCTTATCCTGGTCTTCCCATCCATAGAGCTTGAACGATGAGTATACATCGAGTTCGATGTTATCGTACTTTTCGCAGAGCTTCTGAAATACTGGAATAAGAATATTCAAGCCGCGATGAGGTGTTGCCCAATAAGCAAGACGAATCTTATCCTTAGGCTTATCATGCTCATCAATAGGCACTACAGCATTCTGAAGCACCATACACTTCGACCAAGGAATATTATAGTGCTGAATATAGGCCTGCATCTGCCAGTTCGATACAAAGACCAGGCGATGGAACTTATCCCAACCGCCATCCTTGAGATGTTCAGATGCCGGGTCACCGGGAAGGTCGTGCAACCAGAGGATTCGAATCTTTGTTTCATCGAGCTCTTCTTCTACTCTAGATGCAAAGATCTGAAAGTTATCCAGAAGGTCGGCAGGCAGTCTCTGCTCGAGACCATACTTCATAAGCTCTGTGCCGCCCATTGCTTTAGCGGAAAGGGAATCCTTAGCTAACACCATAATATTTTACTTCCTTGATAGTATCAATGTTGACTGATCGCCAGCCGTCTGCTTCCAGATCCCACACAGGAAGGATATTCTCCTTACCTTCGCGAGTACGATCTGTCTTCTTTTCATACGGAATCGCGACCCCACTACGAAGCGTACACTTCATAATGCGATCGGATCCGTCTTTTTTTGTAAATGTAATTTCTGCGTTTTGCTCGTGCAGAGCTTTAGTAATTTCAGCCCGCGAGAAATTCGGGCTTGTTGTCGAGATATTCTCTGAGTTGTTCAAATCCACCGACCTTCACTCCATCAATAATAATAAACGGTGCAGTACGTACATCCGGGAACGTAGCTGTAAAATCTTCGCGAAGAATGTCTTCGCCAATAACTGATTCTCTATATTCAATGCCTCTAATGTTTAGTAGAGACTTGGCTTTAATGCAAGAAGGACAATCCTTCTTTGTATAAACTAATACGTTCATTCGTCACCTTTTCTATTACCGTAAATATTCGCCATAGCGAAACGCGGGTCACCATAGAGAGCATTTGCTCTTACGCGAACAAACCTCATATTAGAAGCTGGTCCTGGAACTGTAATCCACGGATTCTTACCAGCACGCCAGGCGTCAATCTTATTAAGTGCTTTTTCGACTTCAGGTCTACTACGACGCGCTTCCTTTACACCAGCAACAATATTACGACGCTCACCTTTCGAGACAACAGTTGAACGCGTTCTCTTTTTACCCATAATTAATACCTCTTTCGCTAGTTATAATATAGACCCTTTGTCTAAAAGAGTCAAGTCAAATTCTCTGTCGATGTACTTATATTCGACTTTAACAGGTTCGAATTGTTCTAATGCTTTAAATACATCGTCAATGTTTAAAGTGGAGCAAGTATATACATCAAGCTGCATTAGCGCTGGATCAACTTCATCCCATACGTGCATTGCAATATGCGATGTTTCGATGATTGTAACTGCTGTAAGTCCTTGATTGCCAACCATATCTGAATATACGGAATAAGGCCCCATCAGGATTTTCATATCAATCTGTTCGACGAGTCTTCTCATCCATAGATCGATTGCAGATGTACACTTGGGTGGATTGTTCAGTTCAGCACGTACAATTAGGTGCTTGTGTTCCAATAGCTTAGACAACTCATAAAACCCTTTCGGCTAGTAAATTTTTGACATGTGAGTGTTGAATTTTGCACTGGACCCATGTGTTATAGTAATTCGGATCCAACACCGCATCATAATGAAAAATTAACTTAGCTTCCCAGTAGTTACATTCGCCTCTAGACTTACAAATACGTATAATCGATCTTGTAAAATTCTCTTTGCCGAACTCTTCAACATCCTTTAGAAGCTGAGGAGACGATCCATAGTAATCAGCCCAATCGGACTCTTTACGGATCTTTTTACGCTTACCATTTACTTGCTTATACCCGGCTTTGGTTAGAAACTTACGACCGATGTACTTTTTATTATTCAATTTATTAACAATTTGGTAAATGAATCCATAAGCCCACTCAGGTGGTTCAAATTCTTTACCTTCATATAACCAAGTCATAGTATATCCCCCTTAGAGGATATATTTATCACTCTTCATATTCGTCGTAATCGTCATCTTCGTCGTCTTCGTGCTCAATTTCACCCCCGCAGTAGGGGCAAAACGTTACGCTTTCGTCTGTGTCGGACACTACTCTAAATTCTGCCCAACAGCTTTGGCATTCTATCCAATCTTTCATTTAGATCTCCTTAGAGGCTAAAGCCCTTAAATGTGTCGCTAGTCACGTCTTGCTTTACAGCGCCAACAATATAAGAGGTAATTTCGGTTTCCTGTGGAGCGACCTGAACTTCAGATCCTGCGATCCACTTCTGTGTCCAAGGTAGTGGGTTCGAACCAGGCTTGCCGTTCAAACCAATCGCGCCCATACGCTTAGCGGCAATATGGTCAACATAATCGCATAGTAGTTGTTCGTTGAGACCGATCATAGATCCGTCTTTGAAGAGGTATCGTGCCCAGGATTTTTCCTGTGCCACGACCTCATAAAACATTCGAATGCATTCTTCTCTTGTTTCCTCATTAATTTGAGCAAAGTCTGCATCTTCCTTTGGTAGAATTTTGAGGAGCTGCTGAGTCGAGGCCAGGTGAACGTTTTCGTCACGAGCAATAAATTTGATGATCTTCGCGTTGCCTTCCATCTTCTTGAGCTCCGCAAAGTTCCACGAACACGCAAACGAGACATAAAAACGAACTCCTTCAAGAGCATTAACAGCGTTAAGGCATAGCCAAAGCGCTTTCTTATGATCATACATATGCTTCTTATCTGACTTGAATAGTGCCAGTTGATTATTAGCTACGATAAGCTGATCATAATACTTCGAGATACTATTAGCACAATCTACGATCTCAGGGATCTCCAGCATTTCATCAAAGACTCTGGAAGGATCAGGATAGACGTTACGAATGATATGAGTATAGGAACGGGAATGAATCGTTTCAAAAAACGTCCAAGTTTGGATCCAGGTTTCCAGCTCAGGAAGCGAACATATAGGTAGAAAAGCTGCAGATGGAGCACGGCCCTGGACAGAGTCAAGGAGGATCTGGCGTTTAAGATTAGACGTGAATATGTGCTTCTCATGCTCGGTAAGCCCCTTAAAATCTTTTGAGTCCTTTGACAGTTCTACTTCTTCTGGCCTCCAGAAGAAAGACATCTGCTTCTCAGTCAGTTTCTCAAACTGTGGATACTTCACCTTATCATAACGAGCGATATCGACCGCTTCATCGAAGAAGCAGGTGCGCTCTAAATGGCTTTTCTCTATACTAGTGTTAAAAACCGACAACTTACCAATCTCCGTCTTCTATCCATTCGACCCAATGAAATGGGACTACTTTTTTAATTGTTTCCCCTGAGGGGCATTCGAGTGTTAATTCTACTGCTGATGATGTATCAGGGTTACGTCTGTAATACTCAATAACCTTATAAAGCTTTCCAGCATCATCCCAGTTATCACTATTGATTCTAATGTAGCCTGTACTGTTACCCATAATCATCTCCGAAGATTCTCTTAAGTTTATGCTTACATTTCCACGAAATGTCTTCCATAATCCAGAGAGGCAGGTCCCATAGAACAAGCTGTAAGTCTAAAGCAATTTGTCTAAATCGATTTATTCCCACACTACCATTTTCCATCGTTCACTACCTATACCAAAATAATTACATTTATAGTCTGATTGCTTAAAGAAATCAAGATGATACCACTCATCTTTTCTCTTTAGTATTTCTTTAGCAGCGTCATCCCAGTCAATTGAGACTAAACGCTCTTCTATTTCATGTTTCTTGTCATTAATTTCATTATAGTCAAAACCATCATACTCCCAGTGTAGCACTTCGAAAGTATTACCTTCAGAATCATAGTAATCCATAGAGAAGTCTAGACCCCATTTAGGTTTGATGTTAATAAGTCTATAATAAACTGGTTGATCTTTAGCCCATTGCTTGAGTTGTTCTAGAGCTTCACCCGAGTATGCTTTACGTTCAAAAAGGAGAGCGTGATTTAACACCGCGCCCTCCTTCTTATAGTTCTGTTTAAGCCATGGTTTACGTAAAGCTACTCTGTGTTGTCTGTGCTTTTCAGTATACGAGTTATTCTTATCAGCGAATAATTGTTCAATCCAACACAGGTCATAGCCGTTCTGATCAAATAGATCAGGTATTACATACGTCAGAGGACGCTTACTATCGAGTGGTGTTGTCCAGTATGGTGATGGATTGAATTTACAATCTGTAAGAATCAGATCTTGCAACTGTCACAGTCTCCGTCGTCTGTAGTACCAGGCTGAAGATCGTTAACTTCGATCTCACCTGCACCATCATTCGTATTAAAGTAGTAGCCGGTTTTGATGCCATACTTATACATCATGAGAAGGTGACCTATCATTTCAGACATCGGAATTTTACCCTCAGGGTAGAACTTAGGATTATATGAGGTATTGGTCGAGATAGACTGATCAATAAACTTCTGTAGAACAGCCATGATCTTGAGATAACCTTCTGGTGACTTTTGATCCCAGAGAAGCTCATACTTGTTCTTGAGACGATTAATCTCAGGTACTACCTGCTTAAGAACGCCATCCTTAGACTGCTTAACAGATACTAGAGCACGAGGAGGCTCAATACCGTTAGTTGAGTTAGAGATCTGAGCAGACGTCTCAGCTGGCATTAGAGCCATGAGAGTCGAGTTACGAATGCCGTGATGGTTGGCTCTGAACGCAAGAGTATCCCAATCCATCTTATAGACTGGATCAACGAGCTCATCCACTTCCTTCTTATAGGTATCGATAGGAAGAGTACCAGCTGAATAGAGCGTATCGGCATGTAGCGGACAAGCGCCGAACTCTTCTGCCAGATCAACCGAGGCTTTGATCAGGTAGTAGGACCAGGCTTCAGCATATTCGTGAACCAGATCCAGATTAGGAGAGGTATAAGTGGACCCATTACGAGCAAGCCAATAAGCAAAGTTAATAATCCCCACGCCAAGAGGACGACGATTGCGAGTACCCATTTCAGCGGCTCGAACAGGATACGATTGATAATCGAGTAGAGCGTCGAGTGCACGGACCGCCAAAGTGCAGGGCTTTTCGAAGTCGCTTGGCTTTCTAATCTTGCCCCAGTTGATTGCAGCCAGCGTGCAAAGACTAATTTCGCCTTGTTCATCGTTAATATCCTTTAACGGCGTTGTGGGGAGAGTGATCTCTTGACATAGATTAGACATCTTGATCAGTGCTCTATTCTTATCGAACGAGCCATGATCGTTGCAATGGTCTACATTCTGGAAGTAGATTCGTCCAGTGTCTTTTCGCTCTTGCATGAAGGCTGAGAAGAGATCAATCGCAGGGATGGTCTTTTTTCTGATTTTGGTGGATCGCTCATACTTCTCGTATAGTTCACGGAACTCTTCAACGTCTCGAAAGAACGCTTCGTAGAGATCCGGGCAATCATGAGGTGAGAAGAGGGTGATATTACCTCCAGAAAGAAGTCTTTCATACATTACCTTATTAAATTGAACGGAGTAATCTAAGTGACGGAGTCTATTATCTTCCGTTCCCTTATTGTTCTTCAGTACGAGAAGATCTTCTACTTCTGGGTGCCAGAAGGGATAATGCAGCGTCGCAGCTCCTCCACGGACTCCCCCTTGACTGCAGGACTTAACAGCACTCTGAAAAAGCCGATAAAAAGGTATGACACCAGTATGACTAACGCGCCCACCGTTAACAGAACTACCAAGGGGACGGAGACGACCAGCGCCAATGCCAATACCAGCTTTCTGAGAAACATAGCGCCCGATAGCGTGAGCAGTTGTGAAGATCGAATCCAAATCGTCGTCGGTTTCGATGAGTACGCACGAAGAAAATTGACGGTCTGGTGTACGCACACCAGCCATGATAGGAGTAGGCAAGCTAATGTCAAAAGTAGATAAAGCATCATAGAGCTCCTTTACCCATTTAATACGGTCTTTCTTGTAGTTCTGAAAGAGCGTCATAGCGATGAGCATCATCGCCATTTGCGGGGTTTCGTAAAATTTATTTGTTACACGATTCTTAACAAGATACTTACCACGGAACTGTTCCATGGCAGCATAGGCAAGAATATTATCACGGTCGTGATCAATGTAGTCGTTCAGCTCAAACCATTCCTCGACAGTATAAGCATGCTTGAGCTCACTATCATAATACCCCTGTTCCATAACCTTAAGGTAATGATAGTTCAGATGATCTGGTTCGTACTTACCATACACTTCCTTACGAAGCTGATAGTTAATAAGACGACCTGCCACATACTGATAGTTAGGATTGTCTTCTGAGATAAGCTCAGAAGCAGCCTTAATCATTGTCTCGTGAATATCCTTAGAGGTGATCTTGTCATAGAACTGAACATGCGATGCAAGCTCTACTTCAGACACAGAGACACCGGCCAGGCCCTCGCAGGCCCAGCCGACTACCTTATGGATCTTATCAATGTTTAGGGGTTCTTTAGAGCCGTCTCTTTTAATTACTTGAATCATTATTGTTATCGCTCTCTAAAAAGTGTACAAATTCAACAGGGATACCTGGTTCAGTGTCATGCTTTGCTGCTCGCATGACAACATGTCCTTCATCTGTAATGTCCCAGATTAATTTTGTATTGGCATCCCACCCCATAGCAGCGAATGCACTGCCGGGTAGATCAATATATAGGTCATCTAGACCCTCGATTGTTCTGACTACGGCTTTGTGCTTCATGACATCAACCAACGATTATTTTCGAGCGACCAGTTAATAACCTGGTTAAGACGATCACGAACAGGCTGAGGAGTCCAACCCATATCCTTCATCTTCGAGCCATCGAGAGCGTAACGCAGATCATGACCTGGGCGTTGCGAGTGGAAGTCAACCATTTCGTAGTTAAGAGTCTTACCTTGAGCATCAGCGATAATCTGCGCCAGTTCGAGGTTATCAAGCTCTTCTGCACCAACGATATTAAACTTCTGACACTTAGCACCACCGAAGTCCTTAGGAAGGTTATCGATACCCTGGTAGTTCAGAAGGAACATAAGAGCATCAGCCACGTCAGCTGCGTGAATGTAGTGACGTGAACCAGCCTTAGTCTTCTCTGGGTTCGAGTGAATAGTGATCAGTTCACCATCACGAGTACGCTTGATGCAGAGCGGAACATACTTCTCAGGATGCTGACGCTCACCAAACACGTTCATTGTGTGAGTGATGATTGCAGGTAGCTTGTACGTATTTTCGTAGGCGACCACGATCTCTTCACCGCCTGCTTTGGATGCCGAGTAAGGATTAGTTGAGTTGTATCGATCATTTTCCTTGTACTTGACTCCTTCAGGAGCAGGACCGAAGATTTCGTCTGTTGAAAAGTAAATGAACCGCTCGAGGTTGTCTTGCTGACGTGCAAACTCGAGGACGTTAGCTGTACCAACAACATTGTCAAGGATAAACTCCATAGGATAATCGATCGAGCGATCGACGTGAGAACCAGCAGCTAGGTGAGCCACATAGTCAACAGGTCCGACTAGTTGACGGATCTGAGGATTGAGTTCGGCTTTGAGGTCGTGGTGGACGACTCGGACACGCTTGCGCTCTTGTTCCGGGTGAGCCATGACAACTTCGTTGAGGCGGTTGAGGTTACCTGAGTAATCCAGTCGATCAAGAGATACGATGTTCCAATCAGTAGTAGCCAGAATAGTATCAATAACATGATGGGCGATAAAGCCAGCACCGCCAGTAACAAGAATAGTCTTCGACATAATATTTCCTTTTTCACTTTAATTTGATTCGAGAGCTTTTTTGACGTCAGGGAAGTGGTGGCAGATAATCTCCCAGCACTGTTCTGCGACAATACGATGTTCTTTCTGAGTAGCCTTATCCATACGCAGCTGACAATAGTGGACCCAACTGCGTAGTGATCCTGACATAATCATAGTCGATTCTGTGTTTCCTTCAGGGAGAACCGCACGTGCTTGTTCCTTAGCAATACCGTTTTCGATTGCCCAGGTATAAGCACTAAGAGCTTCGTTGGTAGCCTTAGATTGTCTCATATTCCATTCTTCTTGGAGACGAATATCTTCTACCTCGATGGAGTTTTGACGATTCTTAGCATCTTGAAGTCTGGCTTCTCGTCTAACAAAGCCAAGATCCTTCGTTGGGTCGGCGTAACGCTGAGAGTATTCTTGGAATGCGAAAGAACGATGTCTAAGAATTTGACGAGCGATATCTCGTGTGGTCTTGATTTCCATTGAGACATGGACCATCTCCAGAGGTGACCAGTGCTGGTTCTTAATAAGATACTGAACCAGCTTAGGAGCTGTAGCAGTGTTGTTCTGATTAGATGGATTAGATACTCGAGCTGCCCAAGCAACAAGCTCGTTAGCAGTAGTACATCCAGTATAGGCTGATGGCTTAGTAATGCCAATTAAATTTACTTCACTCATTAAATATATTCCAACGCTTCCAGCTTGTCCTTGTACTCGGCAATATGTCCAAGCTCAAGTTCAACCGCTCCCATAAAGTCAGTATGCTCATGAATCGCCATAGGATTATTCAACATAATACGTACGTTCATTGCATGCTTCTCAATACCAGCTTGAAACTGCTTGCGGAGTGCATGTTTAATATCATCTTTCATTTAGCTATTCCTCATATCATTATCAATCCAGAGCACTTCTTTAATGTACTCAATCTCTGCATCATAGTTATCGTATGTCCAATCAGATAGCTTCTCTTCAAGCATCTCAAGAAATTTCATCGCACTTTCATAATCAGCTTGCATTATCTACCTCAAAATAATCTTTACGGTAACGCACGGAAAGTATATAGCCTTGTGCTAGAAGCTTGGCAGCGCGATCTTGCGCATCAGTATAGTCAACGAACTTACCATCGTTGAACCACCACCATTGATCGAAGAACCATTTAGGTTTGCGACGATACTCGACAAGCCATTGCCCATCTGTTCTATGTATTCGAACATGCGTAATGGGCCATTGAACGTACTCAAGGCCCAGCTCCGCCATATTTGTTTTATTAATATCCATTTACTTTGCCTCCGCGGATGCCGTATCCCCATCCTAGACCTCTGTCCCAGTATACAAAGTATCTTTTTTTACTGGTTAATAGTTGGATACCACTATGCGTACCGCTCTTATAGGTCGAAATTTTCATACGAAATCCTCTAATGTTGCTGACGTCATACCTATGTAGTATGGCTTCTTTCTGCGGATCATATTCTCGACCATATTACGCGTCCCTCGAGATTGTCCGTCCCAAATAATAATAGCAGCATCAGCATACTCAGCCATTTGTCTGTTACGATACGGTCCTGCAGAGTTACCGTAGCGATTCCAGTCCGCAGGCATTTCCTTAATAGGAATATTATTAGCAATCGCCCAGCGTTCACCAAGACGGTCTACACCCGTAGCACATCCTGATACTACCTCAGTTATATCATAGCCTGAACGCTTAATAGACTCCACTACTAATTTGTAGTCATCGATAGTTCTTGTGCCAGCGATAATCACTTTCATCAGAAAATATGCCTCTGTTGCTTTTTACAAATATTACACATACGAAACTGTTGTGCTCTTCCGTCAGGAAGAACTTTAGGCTGATCCCAAGGTGTCCAGTAATGCCACCCAAAGCGGCATAGCAGCCGTTTAAACCACATTAATTATTCCAGGAATGTTTGTACTTATATACTACCGGATCGATATAGACATCGTATGCATTATGATCTTCGACTGTTGTATTGTAAGGTACTACGGTTACGTGCTCGCGAAGATACTCTTCACCATGAATAGTAGAAATGAAAAACTCTGCATCAGATACCATCTCTTCATTATATACTACAAAGAGAATAGGGTTAGACGGAGTTTCTGGAAACTTGCGAATCAATTCAGTGCTATACATTATACTTTCTTCCATTCACTGAAGCGGAGCTTAGCCTTAAGTCCACTATAGACGTTTTCATTAATAATATCAACGATTTTAGCTGGGGTATAACCAGCCAGTACCATATCATTTATATCTTTCTCAGCCATAGTATCTGGCCAGATGCAGACATTATATCCGGCATTAATAGCCTTCTCGATCTTCTTAACGATCTCTTCGTTACGCGGCTCATTATCATAAACAACAATGAACTTGGACTTATCGTTAACTACTCTATGAAGACTAGTAGTCAGATCCGAACCACAGCTTGCAATACAGTTAGGTATAAAGAGACTATCCAGAGGACCTTCTACCACATATATATGCGGCAGTCTAACATCTACTTTATCAAGCCCAAAGATTTTAGGCTTACTATCGTCAAGAATGATAGTGATATAACGGACAGCAGCGTCTTTCTTAAACGAACGGCCCTGTAACCCAAACATGTTGCCTTCTTCATCGATAAAGGGTATAACTAGTCTAGGCTCATCGCGTGTAAGTGAGTCTTCATCGAACTTACCCGGGATGCAATGTTCATTGACCCAGTGCTTAAACTCCTTACAGAAAAACAATCTATAGTGGCTTTCCGGAGGTAGTTTACGCCCATCAATCCATACTTTGATTGCTGATGCAGGCTTGAACTGTGAGATCTTCTTAAGATGCCTGAGCGGCGATGATGAAACGAATACAGGCGGTTTCATCTTATCCGCAAAGAGCTCTACATCTGTCTTCTCCCGCTTGACGGGATCAGCCATAAGCTTCTCTTTGAGGTACTCATCGTACATCATAGGGTCGAGATGTTTTACCAGCTTAGGTACATCGATACCAGGGATGTTACAGTTATGACAGAAGAAACGCAGCTTACCCTTACGCTCAAAGATATAGCCACGTGCTTTATGCTTATTAGTTTTGGAATCGCCACAGAACGGGCAAGAGAAGTTCCACTGATCGTTCCCCTTACGCTTGAAGTTACGTAACCTAAACGATAGTAGACTGACGTATTTAGTATCCAACCACAACATTATATAAACCTTTATAGTACTCGATGCTCACATTATGATTATAGTGCAACGAGTTATAAAGGCAACTGTTATGTTAAGCTGGGATGAATCTAGATCCGATTTGAATGATAAGGGTAATGACAGCCAATCCGCCGATGATAGTCCACATCCACTTTTCGAGACGATTGACCTTACCCTTTAGTTCGTTATGCTGAGTGGTAGATTCAGCACGCATTTCCTTAATCTCTTTAAGTACTTTTTCCTGCGATGCTTCTATCTCGTCGTATAAGTCTTTTTCCACTCTCTCTACTCTCACATACACGTCTTTGATATTTGTATCAGTTTCGACTCTACGCTTTTCGATTAGCTCTTGAAGCTGCTCTGAAGCTTTTTCTTGAGCTTCTAAACGTGTGCCTTGTACAGCAAGTAACTCTGATACCCGAGTAGATACTTCTGTTAGTTTTTCAATAGTGACGTCAAGACGATCGACAAGTGTGCCGACTTGCGCCATATCCTGTTGCAAAGTGGAAATTGTGTCAGCTAATTTCTTGACGTCACTATTGGTTACTGCCATTAGTCCATACCTGGTTCTGGTTCTTGTTTACGCGGTGCAAACTTTTCTACGCCGGTAAAACCAAGGCCTGCAATAACAATCATCATGACAGCGTCAAGAAGGTTGTCTGCGACAGTAAGGCCCCAACCGAGGTTTGCAACAAACGCTATACCAATAAGGATAGCGAAAATTGTCGAAATGACTCTCTTTGTAGAAGGTGTACCATCCGATGCGGCAAGTACGCCCTTAATGTAGTCGATAATTTTACCCATCGTTCTATCTCCCTATGTAACCACCATAACGAAGATAATTCAATGAGTGGTTATATTATTTCTTTTTCTTACCTGCTGCTGGCTTAGCGGCTGGTTTTGTATTCTTTGCTGGCTTGGCAGCGGCTGGCTTTGCAGCTGGCTTCTTCTTCTTTGCCACCGGCTCTTCCTTTACTTCTTCTGCTACTTCTTCAGCTGGTGCAGCGAGTGCTTCATTTTGCTTACGAGCTTCTTCTTCTAATAGAATCTGCTCAAATTGTACACTCAACGGCTTACCGAAGAATAGCTGTTTTAAATCGTTCCAAAGTGACATAATTAATTCCCTTTTCTTGCAATGAGTGCAGCTGTTGCTAATCTTCTTGCAGTATTAACAGCTTGAGCATCATCACTAGTGTTTAAAATACCTAGAGCGGCCACAAGTAGCATTAAGCCTTTTGTATCACCTTCTGGCTTGTTCGCAAAGCGATATAGGTTCGATGCAATAAAGTTTACAAGAGCTTTCTTAGTAGAAAGGTCCTGCTCTTCATCTTTCGCTTCTGTAACGAATTCTTCGAACTTAATCATCTTTTGGTGCTTCTACTTTGACCGAATCTTCAGTAACAGTTAAGTTATTCTTTTTAATAGTATGTAGCTCTTGTGGAGGCTGCATTAAAATAGCTGGTGGCTCAGGCATATACGCTTGAGGGACAAGACGTGTCTTACCAGCACAACCGCTTAATAAAATAGCTAATAATGCAATACCTACGTACTTCATATCAATCTTCCTTCGGAGCCTTCAAATTAGCAGCTTCGATAGCAGCTCTATTTTCAGTAATCCATTTCTGTAAGCTAATTAACTGCTGCTTATTAGCATGACATACTCTATAATTTGTTAGTACAACTGCTAGAGCTGCATTATCCATAACACCCGAAGGTGATTTATCCGACGCTAGCATAGCATCCGGATCAGCTAATCTAGCGGCAGCGTCATGCAGTTCAACCCAACCGGTCGAAACTTCGCTTGTACCAGGTCCTAGATTAACAAGCTTATCTCTATAGATAATCTCTTTCTCACGGATTGTGTTCGTATTTTCTACAAATTCTGTTGTAACGTTATCGGAGATTCTAGTATTCTCTGTCTTAAGATCTGATATTTGTTTTTCAGCTTTAGCTTGATAGTTCGCTAGTTCAACTTCAGCGTGAGCCGAACCTTTCATATAACCCCATCCAGCAGCTCCTAATACTAGAAAAATAATAGCTAGAATCTTAACTGGGAATGGAATCATACTAAACATAATTTATTTTCCTTGCATAAACACACTAAACGTTTTGCGGCCAGCCTTTGGTGCATCAGCAGCGTTCTTATCTTTATATCTCTTCATTGCCTTAGGCATAACACCAGGCTCACCTTGAGGACCTACACCCATACCTGCGATCTTACCGCCGCCTACAGAGTTAGCTGGAGCTTCTTCTTCCATATGCTTTTTACCCATAGCAAGAAGATGGCTACGGTTGTAATTATGACCGTATTCATCAGCTGTAGAATTGGCTAAACGTTTCCAGTTTGAGCCATATTGACGGCGAAGATCAGCATGGCCTTTTCTCTTACCGCGAATATCTTTTAGAATGTGTGGTAGTTCTTCTTTGTAAGATGGGCCAGTTTCTTCATTCATTTCTGTATTCATATAATCGGCAGCGGTCTGAATATAATCGTATGCGAGTGTAATCTTTGACTGTACCCATTCAGGAAGATCTGTGTCAGGTTCAAGCATATCATGCAGCTGCTTAGCATGCATTAAAATGCCTTTGAGCTGAGACA